>Ga0268299_1000412_pt1 | contig 138312 bp, 107 predicted proteins | sample NOBtaG_FD_193484 | JGI IMG/M metagenome (GOLD analysis project Ga0268299, IMG submission 193484) | Activated sludge microbial communities from bioreactor in Nijmegen, Gelderland, Netherland - NOB reactor | ecosystem: Engineered > Bioreactor > Aerobic > Activated sludge | place: Netherlands...
GAGGAGAAGATGCGCGAGGTGGCCGGCTCCGCCGAGGTGCTCTTCGCCGTGCCGAAGAAGTGGGCCCTCGTCAAGGCCATCGACGCCGCGAAGCGCACCGCGACGCTCCTGCTCGACGGCGAGATGGAGCCGACGACCTGGCCGCTGACCGACGACGCCGAGGTCAAGGTCCACGGCTGGTGGGGCCGCCTCGACCAGTTCAAGGCCGGCGACCGCGTCTGGTGCTGGTTCCAGGTCGACCGCAAGAAGAAGCCGACCGCGATCCTCATGCTCGCCGACGAGCTGAGCGAGCAGGACGTCCACGGCGCGGTCACCGCCGTCGCGGCCGACGAGTTCGAGAAGCTGCGCCAGGCCCAGAAGGCCGCCCTCGCCGGGCGCTGGGAGAAGGAGGGCCTGCCGGGGACGGTGACGTTCGCGCACATCAGCGGCGAGGTCGACTACCTGCTCGACCACGAGGCGATGCGCTGGGGCCGGTCACTCCGACCGGGCGACAAGGTGAAGCTGGCGGACGAACCGCCGATCCAGGCGGTGGTCAAGGGCGTCGCCCCGTGGCGCGAGCGGACGCAGGTGCGCCTGGTCATCAAGGGCCTGGAGATCGCCGACCTGAAGATCGGCAAGCGGCTGCCACTCTTGATGACGCCGCCGTCGGCCGAGGTGCAGGCGTCGCCGCTGCCGCCGGACGTCGACCTGCCGCGGACGAAGGAGGAGCGGGTGGAGTGGTTCCTGGCGTCGATCTACTGCACCTGCAAGGTGAAGGGCGACCGCTGCACGGGGATGTTCTACACGCTGGCGTCGTGCAACCCGAACGGCTGCGGCCTGCCGAACGGCATGCGCAAGTACGTCGCCGGCCAGATCGACAAGGGCCGGACCGACCGGGAGATCTTCGAGGAGATGACGAAGACCTACGGCCCGGAGCTGACCCGGCCGCACCTGCTCAAGTGACGGTCACGGCCGGGCCGGGTCGGGATCGACGACCCGGCCGCCGTCGGGCCGCCAGGCCTCGAAGAACCGGGGCAGGTGGCGGTGCTCCCAGGCGCGCGGCTCCTGCCGGCACTCGTCCAGTTGCCGAAGCGCCCGCGCGGCTTCCCCCTCGGCGAAGGCCGCCTGGGCGAGTTGCAGCCGGCTCGCGTAGAGGAGTTGCTCCGCCCGCCGGGCCTGCTCCTGGGCGCGTTCCTGCTCGACCCGGGCCTGTTGTTCCGCCCGGCGCGCCGCCTCGGCTTCCCGCTGGGCGAGCATGGCGAAGTAACCCGACACGCCCACCCCGGCCGCGACGGCCAGGACGAGCGCCACCGCCAGGACGACCACCACCGGTTCGCGTCGCATGGGGCACCTCCTCCCGTCGAGTCTAACCGCGCCGCGGCCGCCCGGGAAGTCACTTCTCGGCGTGTTTCGCCAGGGCGGCGTCGCGCCTCATCTTCAGACCGGCGTCGTCGGGGGCGTCGAGCAGGAGCCGGCCGACGTGGAACGCGACGGCGAACCAGCGCTTCTCCTTCTCGGCGAGCTCGGCCTGCCCGGCGTGGTACGCCTTCCGGTCAGCCGCGTCCGGCAGCGGCCAGCGGTCGGCGTCGGCCGCCCGGCGGACGTCCGTCACCGCGACGACGCTGCCGCGCGGCTCGGCCCGCAGCGTCCCGTCCGGGCTGACGGCCGGCCCAGGCGGCGGCTGAGCCGGCGCGTCGGCCGACGCGACCGGCCGTCCGTCCGCCGCCGACCACGCCATCACCTCGCCCAGGAGGTTCCACGCATAGATCCGGCCGCCGTCCCGGCTGAACGCCGCCGCGACGGGCGGCAGCGTGTGGCCGTCGACCACGCGGAGTTGTTTCCCCGTCGCCCCGTCCCAGAGCCGGACCGTCTGGTCGTGGCCGGCGGTGACGAGCCGCCGGCCGTCCGGGCGGAACGCCACCGCCCCGACGAGCCGGGTGTGGCCCTGCAGCGCATAGACGCCGTCGCCGCGGTCCGCGTCCCAGACGCGCAGCGTCCGGTCGTCCCCCGCGCTGACGACGCGGTCGCCGGCCGGGCTGAAGCAGACGCCGTTCGCCGGGCCGACGTGACCACGGAGCGTCAGCAAATGCTCCCACTTCCCCGTCTCCCAGACGGCGAGCGCCCCGTCCTCGCACGCCCCGACCAGGCGCTTGCCGTCCGGGCTGAAGGCGAGCCCGCGGACCGCGCCGTCGGCGGCCAGGGTGACGAGCAGCCGACCGGTCGCCGCGTCCCAGACCGGGACGGTCTGGTTCTCGCACCCGGCGGCGACCGCCTTGCCGTCGGGGCGGAACGCGACACAGGAGACGGGGAGGGGCGAGGTCTTGAACGTCCGCACGACCCGGCCGGTCGCCGCCTCGTTGAGGACGACCGCCCCGTCGGAATTGCCGCTGAGGACGTGGCCGCCGTCCGGGCTGAAGCAGACGCCGGCGACCGCGCCGAGCTCGCCGGTATAGACGGCGACCTCGCGCCCGGTGGCCGCCTCCCAGACGTGGACCTGGCGGCTCGACCCGGCGGCGAGCCGGGCCCCGTCCGGGCTGAAGGCGACGGCGTGGACGGGGCCGACCGGCCCGGCGAACGCCCGCACCGGCGCGCCGTTCTCGGCGTCCCAGGCGCGGACGGTGCCGCCGTCGCCGCCGCTGGCGACGAGCCGCCCGTCCGGGCTGACGGCGACCGAATGAACCGGCCCGCCGTGGCCGTTGAGGGCGAGGATCTCCCGCCCGGTCGCGGCGTCCCACGCCCGGACGACGCCGTCCGCCCCGGCGCTGAAGACGCGCCGGCCGTCCGGCCGGTAGCAGACGCCGTTCACCGCGCCGGCATGCCCGCGCCAGACGGGCACCTCCTGGCCGGCGACGGCGTCCCAGACGCGCACCCGGCCGTCGGTGCCGCCGCCGGCGAGGCGACGGCCGTCCGGCGCGACCGCCACGCCGCACGCCCCGCTCGTGTGGCCGCGCAGCGCGAGCCGTTCCCGGCCGGTCGCCGCGTCCCGGACGCGCACCGTCCCGTCCGACCCGGCGGCGGCGAACGCCCCGCCGTCCGGGTAGAACGCCAGCCCGGCGACCGCGCCCGCCTCGCCCGACAGGGTGCGGACCACCGCCCCGGTCGCCGCGTCCCACAGGCGCACCGCCCCGTCCGGCCCGCCGCCGGCGACGAGCCGACCGTCTGGCGACCAGGCCACTCGGTACGCCGGCCCGTCGCACTCCAGCCGCCGGACGAGCCGGCCGGTCGCCGCGTCCCACAGGCGCACCGCCCGGTCGCCGATTGCCCCGGCGATGAGGCGGCCGTCCGGGCTGTAGCCCGCATCCGTCGCCGGGCCGGCGTCGCCCTCCAGCTTGAGGAACTCCTCTCCGGTGGCGACGGTCCAGACGCGGCCGGCACCGTCCTTGCCGCTGCCGACCAACCGCCGGCCGTCCGGGCTGAAGGCGAGGCCGAGTTCCAGCCCCGGATGGCCGGCCCAGGACCGGATCGGCCGGCCGGTCGCCGCGTCCCACAGGCGGACGACGCCGTCCTCGCGCCCCGCCGCGGCGAACAGCGTGCCGTCCGGGCTGACCGCGACGCCGCCGGCCGGGCCGCCCTCGCCCGCCAGGACGAGCGCCTCGGTCCCGGTGACCGTGTCCCAGACGCGCGGCTTGCGGTCCGCCCCGGCGGTCAGCAGCCGCCGGCCGTCCGGGGTGTAGACCACCCGGGTCACGGCGGCGGCCGCGGCGGTGATCGTCTGCCGGGCGGAACAGCGCGACCAGAGGTGGCGGTGCTCCCAGCCGCGCAGGTCCCACCGGCAGCCGTCCAGGAGCGCGACCGCGCGCGTGGCGCTGCCGGCCTGGAGTTCGAGCTGCGCCCGGGCGAGCTGGCCGGCGTAGTTGGCCAGCTCGGTCCGCGCGAGTTGGTCCGACACCTGCCCCAAGAGCCCGGTCACCTCGGCCGTCTTCAGGTCGGCCCGCGCCGTCTCGCCCTTGGCGAACCCCTCCGCGGCGCGGGCCGCCGCAGCTTCGCCCCAGGCGACGAAGGCGAAGTGGGTAGAGACGCCGACCCCGGCGAGCAGGACCAGGACGACCGCCGCCGCCAGGCCGGCCACGACCGGGTTGCGCCGGCACCAGCGCCAGCCGCGTTCGAGCGAGCCGACCGGCCGGGCGTGAACCGGCCGGCCGTCGAGGAACCGGCCGAGGTCTTCGGCGAGGGCCGCCGCGTCGGGGTAGCGCCGGGCCGGCTCCTTGGCGAGGCACTTGTGGACGACCGTCTCCAGGTCGATCGGCACCGCCGGATTCAGCCGTCGGACCGACACCGGCTCGTCGTTCAGCACCTGGAGGAGCGTCTCCATGCCGGTCGCCGCCTTGAACGGCGGCTTGCCGGTCAGGCACTCGTACAGGATCGCCCCCAGCGCGTAGACGTCCGCCGCCGGGCCGACGCCCTTGTCGCCGCGAGCCTGCTCCGGCGGCATGTAGCTCGGCGTGCCCATCACCGCCCCGGTCTGGGTGCGCGTCGCCTCGTCGAGCTTGCGCGCCAGGCCGAAGTCGCCGATCTTCGCGGTGCCGTCGGCGGCGAACAGGACGTTGGCCGGCTTGAGGTCGCGGTGCAGGACGTCCGCCCGATGGGCCGCCGACACGCCGTCGGCCAGGGCCCGCACCAGGGTGGCCGCCTCTGCCGGCGTGAGCGGCCGGTCGGCCAGCCGCCGGGCGAGCGACCCGCCGGGGCAGTACTCCAGGGCCATGAACGGCCGGCCGTCGTGCTCGCCGACCTCGTAGACGCGGACGATGTTCGCGTGATCGACGCGCGCGATCGCCTGCGCCTCCGTCTCGAACCGGCGGCGCTCCGCCGGCCCGGCGTGGCCGCCGGCCAGGATCATCTTCAGGGCGCAGGTACGGTCGAGCTTGCGGTGCCGGGCCTGGTAGACGATACCCATGCCGCCCCGGCCCAGCTCGCCGAGCACATCGTAGCCCTCGGGGGCGGTGGGCGTCACCGGCGTGGACGGATCGACGAACGGCACGGTCGGCGGGTGGGTGAGGGCTTCGTCCGGGCGGGACATGACCGGGCTCCTGAGAGACGGGTGACGCCCGGTAGTCTACCCGGCCGCGGGGCCGCCCGCCAGCCGTCGCGACCGCGCCGACGGGCGCAAATCGCATGCCGCACGCCGTCGCGCCAGCACAGCGCACGCGAACATCCCGCCTGCGCCGAACCCGCACTTCGCCCAATCGTCATTCTTTTCCCACGGCCCGCCGACCGCCCACGCGGCAGGGATGTATATCCAGGGTGTCGATTCACTGTCAGCGGAAATGTGCCCGGCCGCACGCGAACACGTCCCCCGGCCGGGCTGTATCTCGGAGCGAAAATGTGCCCGACCGCACGTCAACCCTCGCGTCCCCGTGACGCCTGGCCCGCGCGAGCCTGCCCGGATGCAGCTGCGCAGCTGCGCCGGGACGATTCTGCAGCTGCGCCGGCCGGGTTTGCAGCTGCACAACCCCGGTGTCACGAGCGTCCGGCGACCGCGCCGGTTAGTTGGCGGGCCGCCGCGCACCTTTCCACGGGCGGCCGGACACATTTCGGCCGGGGTTCCCGTGCGGCGGCGCGCGCCGTCTCCGTGCACGCGGGCACATTTTTCCGCCGCCGGTTCGGCGCAAGTTCCGACGCGGTCGTCGGGTCGGCGCGCGGCGGCGTCCCGGCTAACCGTTTTGGGAAACCGCAAGAGCCCAACCACACCCAAACGGCCGCCCCGCGGGGGGCGGGCGAAATCGGTGCGGAAGGGTCTTGCGTGGTCGTGCGAAATCGGGTTTGATCGGAACATCCACCCATGAACACCAGCAGCCACGACAGCCGGCCCCGGTACCAGGACGGTCGTGATGAGATGAACCTGGCGGACTTCCCGCTCGCCCCGCTGCAGCGCACGCAGTTGGCCGACGGCTCCGGCCAGAAGCTCGACCGTCTGGAGTTCGAGGCGACGCGCTACGACCCGGTCACGAAGCGGCGCGTCGCCCAGCGCGTCACGCTGACGACGACCTCGCGCGACGGCCTGCCGACCCCGGCCGACGAGCACGTCATCCTGGCGCTGCTCTACGTCGCGAAGCATTCCGACAACTTCGCCGGGGCGACGGTCCACTTCGCGCCGAGCCAGCTGTTCGACGTCATGGGCTGGGCACCCAACGGCCGGAGCTACGACCGGCTTCGCGACGTCCTCCGCCGGCTGAAGTCGCTGACGATCCGCTACGAGAACGCCTGGTGGGACGCCGCCGGCCGCGGCTACGAGGAGGAGGTCGCCACCGGCATCATCAGCGCGTACAAGATCGCCCGCCAGACGAGCGGGCCGCGCACCCCGGAGCGGACGCCGGCGTCGTGGGTGACGTGGACGCAGCAGTTCCACGACAGCCTGACCAACGGCAACCTGAAGCGGCTCAACCTGGAGGTGTTCTTCAAGCTGTCGTCGCCGACGGCCCAGCGGATGTACCGCTTCCTCGACAAGCGCTTCTACAACGCCCGCACGGTGAGCATGGACCTGGTCGAGTTCGCGTGCGGCCACGTCGGCCTGACCGAGGTGGACAACGTCGCGATCCTGAAGCGCCGCCTGACGCCGGCGATCGAGGAACTGGAGTCGATCGGCTTCCTGGCGAAGCTCGACGCGAAGGAGCGCTTCCAGAAGGTGAAGGTCGGCGTGTGGAAGGTCGTCTTCCAGGCCGGCGACACGGTCACGACGCCGGAGCCGAAGGACGAGCCGGAGACGGCCGAGGAGCCGAAGCGGGTCGTCGTCCGGTCGGCGAGCGGCACCCGTCAGGGGGCTGTTCCTGGCCCCGCGCACGACCTCGCCACCCTCTTCTACGCCCTCTGGTCGCCGGAGACGAAGCCCGGCGTCAAGGATGTCGAACAGGCCGCGGCGCTGCTCAAGGAGCACGGCGACGCCGAGGCGAAGATGCTCCTGCCGCTGCTGGTGACGGTGACTCGCAAGGAGTGGCCGGACTGCCGGACGTTCAGCGGCGCGTGCCAGAAGTACCTCGCCGAGGCGGTCAAGGCCCGCAAGGCGCAGCTGGCCCGCGAGCAGGCCCGGACGCAGACGGCCGAGACGATCGAGCAGGCCCGGACGGAGCAGCAGTCGCAGGCCGACGCGGACCGCTCTCGCCAGGACCGCTGGAACGCCCTGTCGGCCGACGAGCAGGCGGCGGTGCGCGAGCGCGTCCTGGCGAAGCTCGCCGGCCAGCCGGCCCCGGAGGCGTTCGTCCGCCGGATGTGCCTGGCGGAGATGGGCGCGTGAGCAACGACTACGACGCGACGTGCCGGCGGATGGTCCACGCCGCGCCGGGGGCGTTCCTGCCGGGGCTCCTGCGCGGTGAGCACGCCGCCATCCGCCACACCGGCTGGATCGACACGCGGCGCATCCCGTTTCCCGGCCACCCGGACCAGACGGGGGACCTGGTCTTCGAGCTGGCCGAGACCGACGGCCGGAACCCGCCGTGGGCGGTGCCGCTGGAGTTCCAGATCGAGCCGGACGCGCGCATGTTCGGCTGGCTGATGACCTTCCTGGGGACGATCGTCAACGAGCGGCGCCCCGACGACGAGCGCGGCAGCGAGTACCAGCTGCTGGCGATCGTCGTCAACCTGACCGGGACGCGGCAGTCCCGCCCGGCGTCGCGGTCGTTCGTCTGGCCCGGCAAGAGGAAGTCGCGCAAGCGGCTCACGTTCGACCTATGGGAATGGCACCTGGCGGACGAGTCGGCGAAAGCGACCTTGGCCGCGATCGGTCGCGGGCGGTGTGATCGGGCGATCCTGCCGTGGGTGGCGCTCATGGCCGGCGGTAGCGAGCCGCGAAACCGCCAACGCTGGCTGGAGTTGGCCGAGGACGAGCCGGACGACGACCTGCGGGCCGACCTGGGCTATCACACTCGGGTCCTGGTCGAGAAGAGCGCCGACCCGGAAGCGTGGCTCAAGGATCTGGAGGGCTGGGGCATGATCCGTTCTGCGACTATGGAGGCCACCCGTCGGGAAGAGCGGCGAGTGGCGATCCTCGACCTGGTGCGATTGCGGACGCGCGGAGAAGTTCCTCTTGAGGTCGTCCGCCGGATTGAAACGTGCGAGGATAACGACACGCTGCGCGCCTGGTTCGCCGTCGCGGCGGGCATCGATACGATGGAGGAGTTCCGCCAACAGACCGGGCTGTAACCGCATTCCCGACCCCCGAGGAATGATCGCGCCCCGACAAGCGAAGGATGTCACGGAGGTCGAACGCCTCACTACCCTGGCCCGGCGTCGTGGACGGTGACGCCGACGCCCGGGTGACACACCGCCAGCCGGCGGCCGTCCGGGCTCCATGCCACGCGCAGGCCGCCCTCGACGTCGCCCGGCTCCTTCAGCGTCAGCACCACCAGCCCCGTCGCTAGCTCCCAGACCTTCACCCCGGTCGCGTCGTCCGCGGCGAGGCGCGTCCCGTCCGGGCTGAATGACACCGTCCGCGGCCGGCCCCGCACCGCCAGGGCGAAGCGCTCCGCCCCCGTCGCCGCGTCCTCGACCCGGACGACGCCGTCGCCGGCCGAGGCGAGCCACCGGCCGTCGGCGCTGAACGCCACCGCCCGTACCTCCCCCTCGCCGTCGTGCGTCGTCCCGTCGGCCGAGCGCACGACCAGGCCGCGGTTCGCCGTGCCGATGGCGACCCGGCCGTCCGACGCGACGGCCAGGCCCCAGACCTGCGGGACGCCCGGCACGGCGAGCTTCTCGTCGGCCCCGCCGGCGAAGGCCCACGCCCGGACGCCGCCCGGCACGCCGACGAGGAGCCGGCCGGCCCGGTCGAACGCCAGGGCGGCGACGTGGACGCGCGGCAGGGCGAGCCGGCCGCGTTCCGCCCCGGTCGCGGCGTCCCAGACGCGCACCTCGGCGTCGCCGTCCCCGGCCGCCGCGGCGACGAGCCCCGGCCCGAACGCGACCGCCGAGACGGACTTCGCGTGCCCGACGCACCGCACGATCTCGCGCCCGGTCGCCGCGTCCCAGACGCGCACGTCGGAGCCCCGACCACCGGTCACGACGGCGTCGCCGGCCGGCGAGAAGGCGAACGCCTCGCCGTCGCCGACCCGTACGCCGTGCTGCGGTCCGTCGGCCCAGAGCTTGACGGTGCCGTCCGTCCCGGCGCTGGCGAGCCAGCGCCCGTCCGGCGACGCCGCCAGGGCGTGGACGCGCAGGACGTGGCCGCGGTGCGTCTCGATCGCTCGGCCGGTCGCCGCGTCCCAGACGTGGACGGCCCCGTCGTTGCCGGCGGTCGCCAGGCGGTCGCCGGCGAAGGCGACCCGGCCGTTCCCCAGGCCCGGCACGTCGAACGTCGCCGCCGTCGCTCCCGTGGCGAGGTCGCCGACCCACGCCACGCCGCGGCCGTCCGGCCGGTCGCCGACGACGGCGACGCGCCGACCGTCCCGGTCGAGGGCGACGGCGTGCCACGACGCCCCGGCCGGGAGGTCGAGCCGGCCCTCGCGGCCGTCGCCGTCCCAGGTGCGGGCCGGGCCGCCGAGGCCGACCGCGACGAGCCGGCCGGCCGGGCCGTGATCGAGGCCGGACACATGCATCCCGCCGCCGACCTGCGCCAGCTCACGGCCGTCCGCCGCGTCCCAGACGTGGACCGCGCCGAGCCCGGCCCCGGCGAGGCGCTTCCCGTCCGGGGCGAACGCCACGGCACGCGCGTCGCGCGGCCCGGCCCGGCAGGCGAACACCTCCCGCCCGGTGGCGGCGTCCCAGACGCGGACGACGCCGTCGCCGCAGGCCGTGGCGACGCGGGCGCTGTCCGGCGAGAAGGCGACGCCGTTCACCGGGCCGGCGTGGCGGCACGTCGCCACCACGCGATGCGTCGCGGCGTCGCGGATCCGGAGCGTCCCGTCCGCCGCCCCGCTGGCGAGGAGGCGGCCGTCCGGGCTGTACGCCACCGCGACGACGGGCTGGCCGTCCCCGACGAGGGTGACCCGGCTGCCGTCGAGCCGCCGCGCGAGGTGCCGCCACTCCCAGCCGCGCAGGTCCTCCGGGCAGGCGGCGAGCAGGGCCCGCGCCTCGTCGCGCTGGTCGGCGGCGAGGGCGTTCTCGACCCGGGCGGTCCGACTGGCGTACAGGGCTCGCCGTGCCTCGTCGAACCGGCGGGCCAGGTCGGCGTTCGCCTTCGCCAGGTCGTCGCCGCGCTGTTCCGCCGTGGCGGAGCGGTCCATTGCCCACCACGCCAGGGCGGTCGAGACGGCCGTGCCGACCGTCAGGGCGGCGGCGACGAGGCCGACCAGGACGGCCGGGAGCGGGTTCGCCTTGGCCCACCGGACCGCTCGCTCGAGCGGCCCGACCGGCCGGGCGACGACCGGCCGGCCGTCGAGGAACCGGCGCAGGTCGTCCGCCAGGGCCAGGGCGCTGCCGTAGCGCTCCTCCGGCTTCTTACGCAGGCACTTCAGGCAGATCGTCTCCAGGTCGCGCGGCACGCCGGGCACCAGGCGGCCCGGCGGGGCCGGGTCGTGGCGGACGACCTGGTCCAGGGTCAAGAGCGGCAGGGCCGCCTTGAACGGCGGCCGGCCGGTCAGCGCCTCGTACAGGATCGCCCCCAGCGCCCAGACGTCGGTCGCCGGGCCGACGGCGTCGTGGCGCGACGCGGCCTGCTCCGGGGCCATGTAGCTCGGCGTGCCGAGCACCTCGCTCGTCCGGGTCGGCCCGGCCGAGACGTCGGCGAGGCGGGCCAGGCCGAAGTCGGCGACCTTGGGGGTGCCGTCCTCGGCGAGGAGGACGTTCGCCGGCTTCAGGTCGCGGTGGACGACGCCCTGGACGTGGGCGGCGTGCATCGCCCGGGCGAGCGTCTCGACCAGCTCGGCGGCGGCGCGGGCCGGCTGCGGGTCGCCGCCGAGCCGCGCGGCGAGCGTCCCGCCCGGGGCGTACTCCAGGGCGAGGAACAGCCGGCCGGCCGCCTCGCCGACCTCGTACACTGGGACGACGTTCGGGTGGCGCAGCCGGGCCGCCGCCTCCGCCTCGCGGCGGAAGCGCTCCCGCTCGGCCGGGTTCGCCCCGGCCGCCTGGGAGAGCACCTTCAGGGCGACGTCCCGGTTCAGGCCGCGCTGCCGGGCCCGGTAGACGACCCCCATGCCGCCGCGGCCCAGCTCCTCGTACAGGTCGTACCCGGCCGGGGCGACCGGCGGTTCGTCGTCGGGGAAGGCGAACCCCGGCTCGGACGCCAGCGCGAACGGCCCGGACGGCTCGCCGGAGCGGATGAGCCGCCGCCAGGTGCCCAGGTCGCCGGCGGTCAGGGCGTCGAGGGTGTGCTGGCAGACGGTACACCCGGCGAGGTGGGCGTCGAGGTCGGTCCGGTCGGCCGGGTCGAGCGTGTCGCCCAGGAGGGCGTGCAGCCGGTCCGGCGGCGGGCAGGCGGTCATCGGTCAGCTCCCCCCGCCCTGGTCGAGGCGGTCGATCTCTTCCTGGATGAGCTTGCGGACGTTGCTCTTCGCGACGTAGACCGACCCGATCGGCATGCCGAGCCGCTCGGCGACCTCCGCCCCGGCGACCTCCTCCAGGGCCGTCAGCCGGAACGCCTCCCACGTCTTCGGCTGGACGCGCAGCTTGACCAGGGCCATCGCCTGCTCGAGCAGCTCGCGGTCGCACTCCTCTTCGAGGCGCTGGAGGAGGTTCTCGCCGGCCTGCTGGCGGTCGATCCGCTCCCAGACGGCGCTGTCGCCGCTGCCCTGGCCGGGGCGGCGCTGCCGTTCCTGGTAGCGCAGCCACGCGCGGCGGGCGACGGTGCGCAGCCAGCCGCGGAAGCTGCCGGCCGGGTCGTACTCGAAGTCGCGCATCTCGCGCGCCAGGGCGAGCAGGACGATCTGCGTCACGTCGTGGGCGTCGCTGTCCTGGAGGCCCCAGTGCCGGCACCACGCCAGGACGCGCGGCCCGTACCGGGCGACGAACGCCGCCCAGGCGGCCTCGTCCGTCGGGCTGGCCCGCAGCCGGCCGAGCAGGGTCGGGCTGGTGCGCGAATCGTCGGTCGCCATGAGCGATTGCCCTCCGGCGGGCGAAACCTAAACCGGATTATCCGGCTTCGGCCGCCGCGAGGGCCAGAGAAAACGGCGGCCGCGGGTTTAGGATCCCGCCGCCGGCCGGCAACCGGTTGGGGAACGACCGCTCCACCTACCCCGCCGGAGATCCCGCCATGACCCCGAATCGACCCGCCCGCCGGGCCTTCACGCTGATCGAGCTGCTGGTGGTCATCGCGATCATCGCGATCCTGATCGGCCTGCTCCTGCCCGCCGTCCAGAAGGTCCGCGACGCGGCCGCCCGGACCCAGTGCCAGAACAACCTCAAGCAGATCGCCCTGGCGTGCCACGCCTACCACGACGCCCTGCGGGGCTTCCCGACGTTCTCGCAGCGCTGGATGACCCGCATCCTGCCGTTCATGGAGCAGGACAACCTCGCCGTGAGCCGGGCGTTCGGCGCGCCGGTCCGGCCGTACCTCTGCCCGGCGGTGAAGTACGAGGAGCCGTTCACCTCGGGCGGCACGTTCGGCCTGACGGCCTACCTCGCCGTCACCGGCGACCGCTACTCCGACGTCGCCGCCGACGGCGACACCGGCATCCTCGGCGTCTTCCCGAACCAGCCGGTCCGCATGGTCGCCGTCACCGACGGCGCGAGCAACACCCTCCTCGTCGGCGAACGGCCGCCGGTCGCGGCCGGGTTCTGGGGCTGGTATTCGTTCGGCGATTTCGACACGCACCTCTGGGCCCGGGCGATCGCCCCGAGCGACAAGGGGTTCGCCGAGTGCGGCAACCAGCCGGCCCACTTCATGCCGCCACGGCAGGCCGACGCCGAGGACGTCGACGGCTGCGACCGGTTCCACTTCTGGAGCAAGCACACCGGCGGCGGCAACTTCGCCCTCGCCGACGGCTCGGTCCGCTTCTTCGACTACGCCGCCGGGACGACGGTCCTGCCGCTGATGGCCACCCGGGCCCGCGGCGAGGTCGTCCCGAACTTCTGACCCCGACAGAACCCCCCCGAGGTCCCGCGATGGTTCCTTCGACGTTCCGCCCCGCCGTGGCCGTGCTCCTGGCCGCCCTGCTCGCTTGCGTCGGCTGTGGCCCCCGGCGCGGCAGCGTCGCCGGCGTCGTCCTGTCCGGCAAGACCGGCAAGGCGGTGCCGCTCGGCCACGTCACCCTGATCGCGAGCGACGGCTCCGCGTTCGCCGCGCCGATCGCCGCCGACGGCTCCTACGCCCTCCCGGACGTGCCGGTCGGCCTGGCCCGGCTCGGGGTGACGAGCCTGAACCCGAACGCCCCGGCCGTCGCCGCCCGGCCCGGCCCGGCGAAGCCGCCGCACGGGGCGGCCCCCGCGGCGGCCGGTGTCGCCGTCTCCGCTGCCGCTCGCAAGGGGTGGTTCCCGATCCCGGCGCGGCTGGCCGATCCGCTCGCCTCGGGGCTGGCGGTGACCGTCGCCCCCGGGGCGACCCGCCACGACATCCGGGTCGATTGACCCGGCGCGCGCGAAGAGCGGCGAGCCTCGCCGCTCTTCGCTCCGGTTCTGGTCTGCCCTGGCCTTACTCGCCCGCCCCGGTCGTCGGCGACGCCGCCGACGCGGTCGGCTTGACCAGGGCGCGCGTCGCCGCCAGCTCGGCCTCCAGCCGGCCCGGGTCGGCCTTCAGCCAGCACTTGCGGGCCAGCTCGGCGAAGCGGTGCGCCTCCTCGGTCCGGCCGAGCTTCTCGCACAGGACCTGCATCCCCAGCGCCGCCCGGACGCTGCCCGGGTCGTGGGCGATCGCCTCGAGATACGCCTCCTCGGCGGCGACGTCGTCGCCGCAGCACAGCGCCGCCTCGCCCCACGCCTCCATGTAGTAGGCCCCGTTGCCCCAGGCGTGGTGGCCGTAGTCGTTCTTCGTCTTGTCGACCGCCTTTTTCAGCAGTTTCAGCCCCGCTTCGCCCGAGCCGGTCGCGCACATGTACAGGCCCTGCACCTCCCACAGCCGCGACTCGAGCGTCCGGTCGCTCTTGCGCGCCTGGTACGCCTGCTGGAGCACCTCGACCTCGGCCAGGGCCCGTTGCGGCTCGCCCTTCTTCAGGTAGAGCAGCGCCGCGAGGTAGCTCTTGCCGTTCTTGTCGCGCCGGCCGAGGCTCGCCAGCATCTTCTCGCACGCGGCCCAGTCGCGCTCGGCGAGGTGGAGCCGGAAGAAGTTCTGGTCGCGCTTGTAGTTGTTCTTCTCCATCGTCGCCTTGATCGCCTCGGCCTCCTTGAACCGGCCGTCGTGGACGAGCGACGTGAACGACGTCTCCAGGTGGTGCGAGAACTGCGTGTCCTCCGACGGCTTGACGTTCAGGAACTGCTGGTAGGCGTTCGCCAGCTCGATCGCCCGGGCGGAGCGGTCGCTCGTCTTGTCCCACCGGCCGATGCGCGTCGCGAGGTGGGCCTGCATGTGGTACGCGTGCGGCAGGCCCGGCGACGAGGCGATGTAGCCGTCGGCGTACGGCATGCCGAGGGCCGGCCGCTTGAACGTCTCGTAGAAGTGGACCAGCTCGTGGTTCGCGCCGGGGTGGAGCGGGTCGACCCGGAGCAGGGCCTTGTAGAACGGCACCCCGGCGACGGAGCCGCCGTGGGTCGCGTCGTTGTTCGCCATCTGGGCGCGGAAGTACCAGCCCTCGGTGTCGTCGTCGTGGACGGCGAGCAGGCCGTCGAGCGTCGCGATGGCGACCTTCTTGCGCGCCTCGGCGTCGCCGACGTTCGGGGCGAGGCCCTTCGCCTGCATCGACGCCAGGATGAGCTGCTGTTCGCGCCAGCTGGCCTTGCCCTTCAGCTCGTCGGCCTTCTGGAGCGCCTTGTTGACGAGGTCGCGCTTGCCGTACTTCTCCAGGGCCCGGCTGAGGCCCCACCAGGCCATCGCGCAGTCCGGGTCGTGGTGGACCGCCGTCTCGAAGCAGCGGGCGGCCTCGTTCCAGACGTAGCTGTAGTAGTAGCCGAGCGCCTGGTCGAAGAACCGCTGCGCGTCGGGCGACGTAGTGCCGATCGGGTAGGAGAGGACGCACAGGCCGGGGACGTACTTCGCCGGGGTGAGGCCGGACCACGGCATCTTGTAGACGCCGGCGTCGGCGAGGCCGCCGGTGAGCAGGCCGGGCAGCGGCACGACCTGGGCGGCGTGGTACGGCGTCTTCGGCGGCGACGTGTCGGCGGCACGGCCGACGGCCGGGAGGCAGAACGCGACGACCAGGCCAGTACAGACGGCGCGGAGCATGGTGAGTCCCTTGCGGTGTGCCTGCGACGGCGGCGGGGAGTGTGCTTATTGTGGATGGGAACGGTCGTCAGGGGAAGTGAAAAAGTATGAATCCTGGGGTGATCGAGTGACCCCTGCCGAGGGCCGACGCGTGGGCATCTGGTTCGTCAATGTCGGCCTCGGCAGAGAGCCGACCCAGTACGGTGTCGATCTCGACCTAAGCGTGATCAACGACATGGACGACTTCGGCTTGCTGCACACGTTGCCGGGCCTGCGGCTACCGGAGCGGATATGGCTGCCCTTCGGGAATCCGCCAGCCGCTGGAACTTCCTGGGTTGTCCACCTCCCCAATCCTGGCGACTGGAATCACATGCGCTCGATCCGGTCGTCCATGAGTTCGTCGATCTCCGCATCGCGATCATTCTCGGCCAGCTCGGAGTCGATCCACGCCTTCACCCACGGCGTCGGGTGGTCGCGGAATGGCTCGAGTTCCTTCTCAAGGGCCGCGCGTCTGTCCCGCGCGTGGCCGACTTTGACCTCCCCGTCGTGCCTGCCCATGCAGAACCGCTGGAAGACCTGGTCGTCGGCTGAGAACTCGGTCAGCACCCAGTCCGTTACCGGCGGGATGACAACCGCCCCGCCCTCGATCCACGGGCTGGAAAGGTGTCGGGCGACGTACCGGACCAACTCGGCCCCCTGATCCGTCAGCCACCGCCGCACCTCGTCTAGGCCCACGGCGTCGAACAGCCCGGTGAAGCAGGCCAGGCCAAAGTAGGGCCGGCGGGCGGGATCGAGCAGTTGGCGGCCGACCGCGTCCATGACCGCCCCGGGGTGATTGCGGGCCAGACCGATTAGGATCTCCAGGACCGGCTCCTCGAAGTACACACGCGACGGGCCGGGCGACGTGAGCGCGTCCGCCAGCAAATCGGCCGCCTCCGTCGGTCGGTCGGGCACAAGCGCCTCGGCCAGCCACGCCCAGCCCCGCGCGTCCACCCGCACCGTCAACGCGGCGCGGAGGACTCCGGCCACGGCGTCCGCCAGTTCGGGGCCTGGCGGCCTCTTGCCGTAGTCTGTACAAGCCACGCCGAGCGACACGGCCGTGCCGAGCGCCTCGGTCGGGTCCGCCCCGGCAAGTCGGAGCAGGAGATCGAGGACTTCCCTCCACGCCTCCTCGCCGAGGAAGGCGCGCCACTCGGGCATGCCGAACGCGCCACAAGCCCGAGTCGGGACGGCCCTTGCCGCAACCAGGTCGAGCACCCGCCGAAACCCGCGAACGGAGACGTCAGCCGACGCGGTGACCGCGACAGCGTACACGGCGTGCTGCCCTCCCACGCGGTCGAGCAGATCCTGCCACTCGCTTGGAAGCCCCCTTGCCTGGGTTGCCAACCCGAGAAGGTAGCCGCCGACGAAGCCCTCGCAGCGGGCGTGGCTGAGCCATTCTTGGACGAGCGGAGCCGCCGCGGCGGCTTTGTCCACGGTGCCGAAGACGAGGCCGAATTGGAAGGCGGACTTGCACCGGTCGGATTCGAACCAGTCGGCCAGTTCCGCGAGGACCTCGGGTCGGCCGATGAACTCGCGCGCGAGTTCGCCGTAGGCCCCCTCGGCTTCTGGAGAATCTCGCATCGCCGACCAATAGTCCAGGGCGGTCAGGTCGCGTGCCCGCCCCGCAAGATCTGTCGGCTGGAGCTCCGTCTGCCAGCGACGGAGCCTTTCGAGAACCTCATCCCGCTGGTCGCTTTTCTGGCCTTGGCCGGCCTGCCTCCGGTCGGCTACCTCCCGCAACCGCAGCCGGAGGGCCTGGTTGAGGTCTTCGTCCTGGTCTGTGAGGATGGCCCTCACCTCGTCGATCAGGTCGAGCCGAACGAAGTAGTGAAGTGAGCTGATTACCGCCATCCGCCCGGCTCGGCTCAGCGCCCCGGGTAGTCGCCCGACCGCTTCCAGTGCGCGGGTCCCCAGGTCACGCTGTAGGTCTCGCAGGGCGGTCCAAGTCTCGGGTACCCAAGGCTCGGGGACGACCCGTCCGCCGACCACGGTCGGCGGAGCCATTCGCCCTCCCGGGGAGCCGAGCGCCGCAACTACGGCCGAGAATGCCAGCGAAAGGGTAGTGTCATTGGCATGCGTGAGCCGCTCGAGGAGGAGGCTTGCGCGGCTTGGGAACGGAACCTCGGTGAAGGCGAGGATCGGCAGGAAGAGCCCGCGCCATGTCTCGGTGCTGTTGTTGCCGATCGCCGGCTCGGTTTCGACCTGGGCCAACCGGAACAGGATCGCTTCGCACGCGGAAAAGTGCTCCCCGAAGCAGGCCAGGTGCTCGCACAGCCAGACGACCTGCCGCCGGCCCTGCCAGCCGCCGCTCCCATCCGGTTGGCCATGGAAGGTTTGAAGTTGCTGGTCGTCGGCCTGATCGACGGCGGCCCGAAGCCAGGACAACCCCCTCACTGGATCGAACTCAGCCCACGCCTGGAACAGACGGGACCGATCACGATCGACGAGTCCGGAAATGTCGGGCGGGCCTAGCTCAGCGAAAAAAAAAGCAGCGACCGCTTCCTCGATCACATCGCGCTCTGGGCCGACGCATTCCTGGCACCGCTCGACGATCCGACGGAGGAGGCGTTCGGGGAGGTCGCGGAGGACGGCCTGGACCCGATGTCGCAGGTGAACCCAAACGAATTCGCGAAACAGGTGCCCGGCCAGGGCCCGAGGAATGGGCTCGAAGAACCCCGGCGTCCGGATGCCGAGCCCGCATCTCTCGGCGAGCCCGGCGGCTTCGTCGAGTCGGCCTGGCGGGAGGTCGAAGCGATCCGCGAGAGCTTGCAGTTCGTTGTGGTGGTGCCCGCCGATGCCGATGTCGATAGAGACGGTAAGATAAGGGTAGTTCGCCCGGAACTCTTCCAGGTTCCCGAGCGAACCCCGGAATAGGTCGGTGATGCGGTGCCAGACTTCGCGGCCGTCCTTGATCGGAAGATCTCGGTAATCGCCGTTCTGCCTGGTCGCTTCTACGAGCATTAAAGCGAGCCGTAGGTCGTGGGCGGCGTGGTGCGCGATGCTGTCCTGCACCTGCGATGACAGCTCCCGCCCGGCGGCCAAGACGACCCGAAAGACGCCCTCTCGGGTCTGCGGCTCTGGGACGATGAGGATGTTGGCGGCCGGCCGGCTCCGTTCTTGCTGGTGGGCTGGGCCGATCGTCACGAATCGTAACCGATGGGCGTGGCTCCCGACACGGGAGGACAACGCACGCAGTTCTTCGAGGGGCACCTCGTCAACGACGACGAGGGCGATGAGGTTCTCTGAACGCGTCAAGTGCCGGAGGAACTCTTCGCTGAACGCCTCGTGCCTGGGCACGTAAAGGAGGCCGCTCAGATCCCTCTCGCCGCGGCACGCCTCAAGGACGGTCCGTGTCTTGCCAACGCCCGACAGGCCGGCGAGATGCAGGACGTTCGTTCCGGAGCGGGCCCGGAGGTGGGCCCGAACGTTATCAACCAGCGAAGAACGAGAAGCGAATTCCACCCACGGAACGGCGAAGCCCTGCTGGTCTTCTTGCTCCCACTCCGGGAGGGTTAGCACGCCGGTGTACCTGCGGGCCACTCCCGGCAGATGCTTCGGTATCAGCCCGGGGTGGTCGTTCAGGATCGCGCACAGGTTCTCCAACGGCTGGAACAAGATCAGGGCCGGATCGACGCGGACGGCCCCTTTGCCGGTTGGAAGGCTGGCGGCCCCGCGTTTCAGACCGTCAACATCGTCCGTACCCATCGGCTGCAACGTGCACCAGACGTACGGATTGCCACCTTCCAGGTGCCGCCTGACAGCCCCGTGGCAGGGGGTGACGACTTCCCTTCGCAGCGTGGACGGGGCCGTTCCGTCCTTGCCCGATTTCGCCGACCAGATCGACGGCCGTTGTGGGATGAACCTTACCGGATCGGTGTGGGTCGCCTCGACGACGACGTCCCGGCCGCCGTCAGGAACGCTGGTCCGGTGGTCCCAGCGCACCGCACTCGGCGGGATGCCGTGCCTGGAGGCCTCCATCACCACCAAGTCGAAGAGGAGTTCCTCGAAGCGGCGGCCGCCGTCGCCGCCGAGGGTAAGGAGGTCTTCTGGCTTGGCGAACATGCACGTCCTCGTTCGCACCCGTAACGTGTGGTGGCGCTGTCGTTGCGTGCCGGCAGTCTACCCGAGTCCGCCCAGAACGCAACAGGATTGAGGAACGCTCGCCCGGCCACCCACACAAGCAGGCGGACGGGCTTCTGTGCGATGCTGCCGCCCAGCGACGATACGCGCACCAGGGCCGGGGCGGACGCTGCCTGGGTCGCCGAACTGGCCCGCGGCGCGATGTGGGAGGGCGGCCGCCCCAGTCGTAGTCAGCGAGTCCGCAAGGTTCGCACACGAGGTGAGACGGAACCCTCTCGGACGAACCACAGCCCTCGAAGGAGTTACACATGCGGTCGATTCTGCGCTTCGCCGGTCTGGCCCTCGTCGCGGTCGCTCTGCTCGCCGGCGTCGTCGCCGCCCAGAACCCGCCCCGGCCGATGCTGCCCCCGCCCCCGCCGGTCCAGCCGGCCCAGCCACCGGTCTTCCTCGGCGTGTCGCTCCAGGTGACCCAGCTGCCGACCGGCGGCTTCGGCTTGCTCGTCATGGACGTTCGGCCGAACTCGCCCGCGATGGTGGCCGACATCCGCCCCGGCGACGTCATCAAGTCGTTCGACACCGGCGTCGGCCCGGTCGTCGCGAACAACGCCGCCCGCTTCGCGCAGATGATCCAGGCGATGCAGCCGGGCCAGTCGGTCGCGCTCGACATCGACACGCCGCAGGGGCCGTGGGGCCTCGTGACGGTGACGCTCGACAGCCCGGTCGTCGTCGCGGCGATCGTCGCCGGCCCGCCGGGCGCGGCCCCGGCGCGGGCCCTGCCGCCGACGCTCAAGGTCCGGGCGGCCACGCCCCGGCCGATGGGTCGGTAACTGACGAACGAACGCCGCCCGGCGGACCCCACGGTCCGCCGGGCGGCGTTTCCTTTTTCGCTCAGTTGAACCAGAACGCGAAGCCGAAGAAGCCCACGCCGCCAAAGACACGGTCCATCCGCCCGATGACGCGCGGGTCGGCCAGCGGCGTGATCGGCCCCTTCTCCAGGTACGGCGTCGCCTCCGGCCCCTGGATCCAGCGGACGACGTCGAGCCGTTTCGGCGCGTCGGTGAACACCTTGCGGAAGTTGACGCCGACGCTTCCGTCGCGCTTGCCGCGCCAGAACGGCAGCAGCTTCTTCCCCTGGACGATCGCGTCCACCTCGTCGAGCACCTGGCCCCACTCGCGGACGATCTCGTCCGAGACGCGGATGCGCAGGACGCCGGTCTGCTTCGGGTTCGGGATCCACTCGTTCTTGTCGTCCGTCTCGGCGAGGATGTACTTCCACATCTCCTTGCCCTGGGCGAGCATGCCCTCCAGGTGTTCCAGGGCCCGCTTCATCCGGGCCGGCTCCGCGATCGGCAGATCGACCGCGTGGTAGATCGTCGAGAGGGCGTCGGTCAGCTCGTCCTGCGACCAGCCGCCGAAGAGGAACCCGCCCATCGGCGGCTTCCGCTCCTCGTCGAGGAAGAACGTGTGCGGCGTCTGCGGCTTGAGGAACACCCGGTGGGCCGCCCCGTCGAACAGGTCCTTGGTGTCGAGCGCCAGGATCACCTCGCCCCAGGCGCAGAGGAAGTGCAGGTAGCCGCGCAGCCAGGAGACGTCGCCGCGGTCGAAGTCGATGACGAAGCCCTCGACCTGCTGGGCCGCCCCGGGCGGGCCCCCCTCGGCCAGGCCGACGAGGATGCCGGCGCTGACGAGGTGGCCCTGGCCGAACAGATCGACCTTGAGCCGGCCGGGGTAGAGGGCGAGCGTCACCTTGTCGTCCTTGACCTGGGCGAGGGTCTTCTCGGCCCGGTCGAGGTCGGCGACGAAGTCCTCGACGAGCTTGCGGATCGCGGCGTACGACGCCGGCTCCGGGTTCGGGTTTTCCGGCAGGAGCCGGGCCAGGCCGCGCGGCATGCCTGGGAAGTTCGACGACGTCTTCAGGCCGTGCTTGTACAGGCCGGTGCCGAGCTTCTCGAAGCCGCGCAGGAACTGGACGACGCCCAGGGCGCAGCGGGCCTGGTCGTCGTTGGGGGCCTTGTCGAGGCGCTCCTTGAGGGCCTTCTCGCCGGCGACGAGCTTGCCGTCGTAGAGGTTGAACGCCACGTCGGGCTGGGCCGGGGCCGGCAAGGCGGTCAGGAGCAGGCCGGCCAGGAGTAGACAGGCGGTGAGTCGGAGCATGGGCGGAGTCCTCCGCGCGACGGTCCCAGAGGTGCGGACGGGGACGCCGCCCCGCCGGGACCGGGAGGCGGGGCAGGGGTATTCTCCGCTCTCGTTAGCGGCCGGCAAGGGCGAATCAGGGGCCGGCGAGTCGGGCGACGAACGCGAGGATCTCGTCGCGGTACGTCGTGCATCCGGCGCAGTGCAGCCGGCCGTGCTCGCCGCCTTCGACGACGACCAGGCAGCAGCGGTCGCCGAGACGGTCGGCGATGGCGCGGGCCTCCTCCGGGCGGGCCTTGTTGTCGGCGCTGCCGGTCAGGATGAGGACCGGCACGCCCGGTGGGATGGCCCCGACCGCCTCGACCGGGGCGATCCGGTCCACGTCGCCGACGACGAGCGGAGCGACGGTGACGACGCCGGCGTACGCGACCGAGTCGAGCACCGGCGGCAGCCAGAGGCTCATGCGGTTGGCGACCGCCGTGCGCAGGTCGCGGTACGGCCCGTCGAGGATGTAGCCGCGGACGCGATTGCCGAGTTCGCCCGCCGCGAACGTCGCCGCCGCCGCCCCGAGCGACTGGCCGAAGACGAGGATCGGCTTGCCGGGGTGGTGTTTCTCGATCCACTCGACGGCGGCGATCACGTCGTGCCGGGCGCTGTAGCCGATGTCGTTGAAGTCGCCGGACGAGTCGCCGTGGCAGCGGAGCGTGACCAGGAGCAGGCCGCACCCGGACGCGGCGGCGATCTCGGCCTGGTCGAGGAAGTCGGTCCGGCACTTGCCGTTGCCGTGCAGGAGGAGCAGGATCGGCTTGTCGGCCTGGCCGGGGAGGAACCACGCCCCGAGGTCCTGGCCGTCGCTGGTCGCCAGGCGGAGCGGCTGAACGTCGCCGCACCAGGCGAGGGTGGGGACCGGCTCGTCGGCGCGCGGCTTCGCCCGGCGGGTGAGCTGGTACGCGGCGGCGTAGGCCAGCCCGAGCCAGAGGGCGACCAGGACGAGGGCCGTGAGGCCGAGGAGTTTCCAGCGCTTGCGGAGGAAGGTCATGCGGGCTCCTGGAGCGGCGAGAGGCGGATCGCCCGGGTCGCGCTACCGGGGTCGTTCGACCCGGCGCGCCAGGTCATTGTACTCGGGCCGGCCGCGGATCGAATCGAAGTCCGGGTCCGCCTTCAGGTGGGCGGCCATCTCCGGCTTGTCGAAGAAGCCGGCCAGGCGGGCCGCCTCGAGCAAAGCGACCGCCCGGCCGGCCCGGGCGTCGCGCTCGCCGCCGACGGCGCACAGGGCGAAGACGCACGCCGCGTCGTAGAGCAGCGGGCCGGTTGACCCCGCCCCGTGCGCCACCGCGTCGGCCTCCTCGGTCGCCCGGTCGTGTTCGCCGAGGCGGGCCAGTACCACGGCCCGGCTCAGCCGGTAGGCGGGCCGCCGCTCGGTGGGGGCGAGTTCGACGACCTTGTCCCACTCCGGCAGCGCCTCGGCGTAGCGCTTCAGGGCCGTCAAGCACTGCGCCCGGCCGCCGTGGGCCGGCAGCGGGTCGACGGCGTAGGTCGGCTCGCGCACCCGCACCCGCCTGTACGCTTCCGCGGCGCCGGTGTACGCCGCCAGGGCCGGCTCGACCTGCCCCTGCTGGAGCCGCGCCAGGCCGAGGTTGACGCGGGCGTCGCCGAGCGACGCCCCGAACCGGGCGATCTCCGGGTGCGCCTTCGCCAGCGCCTCCAGGGCGGCGATGGCCTCCTCCAGGACCGGGACCGCTTTCTCCGGTAGGCGGCCCTGGGCGAAGACCAGGCCGAGGTTGGTGGTGTGCTCGGCCAGGGCGACGCGGTGGCCGTCGTTGCCGGGCTCGTCGCGCAGGCGCTCGCGGCGGATGGCCGCCGCCTTTTCGTACCAGTCGGGGGCAGGCGGTTGCCGCGCCAGGGACAGGTTGCCGAGGTTGTGATACGTCTCGGCCAGGCGGTCCTTGTGGCGGGCGTCCGCCGGGTCGTCGCGGACCAGGCGCTCGCCCAGCGCGACGGCCCGGCGCAGCGCCGCCTCGGCCTCGTCCCACCGCCGCGCCCCGGCGTGGATCGCGCCGAGGTAGGTCAGGCTCGCGGCCAGCAGTCCGCTCGCCGCGTGGTCGTCGGGATGTTCCCGGCAGTACGGCCCGAAGGTCGCGACGGCCCGCCGGAGGTTCTTCTCCGCGGCGGCGGTTTCGCCGGCGTGGAGCTGGCGGTGGGCGGCCAGGGCGCTGAACGTGGCGAGGTCGAGGAGCGTCTCCGGCGCGGGGTGCTCCTGCTCGTCTGCGGCCCGCTCGAAGAAGGCGAGGGCGGTTTCGAGCTGGGCCCGCTGCGCGGCGTGGACCGCCGGGACGTGGTGGGCCTGCGGCGTCTCGAGGTGGCCGAACATCCGGCGCAGGGTGCCGGTCGCGTCGCGGTACTGCCGCGCGGCCCGCTCGGCGAGGGCCGTCTCGCGCCGCAGGGCGGCGGTGACGGCGGCGTAGTGCCAGCCGGCGGCGAGGACCGCCAGCAGGGCGAAGGCGACCCACGCCAGCGCCAGCGCCGCCGCCGTCGGCTTGCGCCGGGCCCACTTGACGAGGCGCTCCGTCGGGCCGGCCGGCCGGGCGCGGATCGGCTCGCCGGCCAGGTAGCGGCCCAGGTCGTCGGCCAACTCGGCGGCGCTGGCGTAGCGGCGGCCCGGCTCCTTCGCCAGGCACCTCAGACAGATGACCTCGACCTCGGGCGGCACGTCGCCGCGGAGCCGGCGGGGCGGCACCGGGTCGAGGCGGCGCACCTGGTCGAGGGTGTCGAGCGGCGTCGCGCCCTTGAACGGCGGCCGGCCGGTCAGGCATTCGTACAGGATCGCCCCCAGGCCGTAGACGTCCGCCGCCGGGCCGACGTCGGCCGCGCCGTCGGCCTGTTCGGGGGCCATGTAGCTCGGCGTGCCGAGGACGGCCCCGGTCCGGGTGCGGTCGGCGTCCGAGGCGGCGTCCTTCGCCAGGCCGAAGTCCGCCAGCTTGGCCTGTTCGCTTCGCTCCGGGGTCGAGGCGGCGAGGAGGACGTTGCCCGGCTTGAGGTCGCGGTGGACGACGCCCAGCGCGTGGGCCGCCGCGACGGCGCGGGCGAGCGTCGTGACGAGGCGGGCCGCCTCGCGGGCGGGCAGGACCGCCTCGGCGAGCCGCTGGGCGAGGGTACGGCCCTCGACGTACTCCAGGACGAGATACGGCCGGCCGTCGTCCTCGCCGGCCTCGAAGAGCGTGACGACGTTGGGGTGCTTCAGCCGGGCGACCGCCTCCGCCTCGCGACGGAAGCGAACCGGCAGGTCCGGGTCGGCCTCCGGCCGGGCGAGGAGCACCTTGACGGCGACCCGGCGCGCGAGGCGCTCGTCCTCGGCGAGGTAGACCGCCCCCATGCCGCCGGATCCGAGCAGGCGCAGCAGCCGGAAGCGCCCCACCCGGCCGAGGCGCTCCGCGGCCGGCGGCGCGGGGACCCAGCCCTTGAGGCGCTCGATCAGCCGGGCGACCGCCTCGTCCGGCTCTGTCCGGCTCGGGGCCGCCCCGCGGGGGGGTGCCTCGACGTGGTCCACGATGTCCCGGCAGGTCGGGCACTCGTCGAGGTGGCCGGCCCACGACGCGATCTCGTCGGGGTTCGCCTCGCCCCGGCACAGCCGTCGCCACTGGTCCCGGGGCGGGCATCGCGTTGACGACGGCATGGGAACGCCTCCACCGGGATCGACACGCTGGCGCGGGGCGGCGCGACCCGAGCCCGTGATCGGTAGGATATGCGTCCCGGCCGTCAGGGCATCGCGGCTCGGCGGGGCCTCCCGCCGCGCGTCGCGACCAGGCCCAGCCCCAGCGCCGACAGGCACAGCAGGAACGTCGCCGGCTCCGGGATGGCGGCGCGGTCCGCCAGGCGAGTGAACGTCAGGTTGTCGAAGCCCTCCGGCTCGGTGGTGATCTGGATCAGCGCGAACGAGAACGGGACGCCGGGGGCGACCGTCAACACGACGCCGCCCGGCGACACCTCGGCCACCTGGTCGAGGCCGACGACGCGGAATTCGCCGGGGTTGCCGGTCGGCTCCAGGGCGAGGAGGCGGAGGATGTCCGCCTCCGGGTCGGGGGAGAAGGTGTCCGTCGTGATCGACACGCTCGTGACCGGGCTCGTGAACGTCAGCAGGTAGTCGCGGAGCGTGTTGCTGTCGAAGAGCGTGTTCGGCAGCGACGGCGTCGCGGCCGGCGGGCCGACGAAGAGGACGAAGGAGTTGCTCACCAGCGCCGGGGTGAAGACGCTGCCGACGCCGACGGCGTCGGGGATGTTGACCCGGCGGATCTCGACCCCGGAGGCGGCGTAGGCCGTCGCCGGGTAGGTGCCGGCGGGGCGGTCGTCGAAGTTGATCAGGATCGGGTCCGCTTTCGCGGCACCGCTCAGCGCCGCGAGGAGGACGACGGCCAGTGCGAAGGGGGCAAGGGGGCGCATGGTGGTTCCTCGTTCGTTACGCCGCGCGACGGCGCGGCGGGTCGCGAGAGGGTATGCGCGCGGCGGGTCGGGCCTTACGCGAAAACGGGGCTCAGTCGAGCAGGTCGGCGAGTTCCTCGCGCAGCCGGGCGAGGACGCGGAACTTCGCGGCGTAGACCGCCCCGGCGGACAGCCCCAGTTCGGCGGCGACCTCGGCCGCGGGCCGGCCTTCGACGACGACCTCCCAGCACGCCCGCCAAGTCGTCGGCTCGAAGTCGGTGCGCATCAGCTCGACGGCCCGGCGGGTGACGTGCTGGCGGTACTCGACCTCCCAGGCGGCGTCGTCGTCGGGCGCGGCCACGCTTTCGAGATCGACTGCCGCGTCGCCGGCCACCTGGCGCGCCGCCCGGCGGCGCGCCTCCCGCCACTTGTTCAGGGTGACGGTGCGCAGCCAGGACCGGAAGCTGCGGCGGCCGTCGTAGCGGAAGTCGGCGAGCTTGGTGAGCAGGACGGCGAAGACGTCCTGGACGAGGTCGGCCGCCTCGTCGCCGCGCAGGCCGATTCGGCGGGCCCAGTAGTAGAGGAAGGGGGTGTACAGCTCGACGAAGCGCTCCCAGGCCGCCGCGTTGTCCGGGCCGCGCAACTGGTCGAGCAGGCTCGCGGGGGTCGTGTGCATGGCGGTCCCCGCCTGGAAAGCGGTCGCGACTTGCCTGCCGGGCGTCTTCGCGACGAGGCCACCGCCGGCTTGCCGGCGGCGATGTGGAGGAGCGAATCGGCACCTACCCCAGGTCCGGCCAGCCGGCCTTGTTCGAGGTCGACTCGCGCGAGATGTCCGACTTCGGCAGCGGGCCGAACTTGCGCTCGTACAGGTGGAACGACACGTAGCAGATCGTCTCGCACTCGAAGTCCATCAGGGCGCGCGACGGGTCCAGGTTCACCGCGTCGTAGTAGCCCTGGCCGCACGCGACGATGAAGCCGCGCGCGTAGAGGAAGCCGTCGTCGGAGCCGTCGGTGAACTCCTGGACGTCCATCCGGTCGATGTCGTACAGCTTCCGCTCCAACACGCGGTCGAACCCGAGCAGTTCCTCCCGGCCCAACTCGTCCAATAGGCCTTCCAGGGCCGGGATGACGTCGTCGAGCCACTCGACGAGCTTCTCGGCCTTCTCCTCGTCGAGCTTGCCGGCGGCGAGCTTGGCCCGGGTCTTGTCCTTGCCGCCGATCGATTGCCAGGCCTGTTCGATCAGGGCCCAGAAGCGCTGGTCGTCCATCGAGCCTCCCTCGCGCCGGTGGTGCGGTCCCATCGGGAATTGTCCCGAAAAGCCGCCCCGGCGTAAAGGGTGGCCGGCGTCACGACCCGGCCTGGGCCATCTTCTCGGCGTAGAGCTGCCGCTCCTTCGCCGCCTTCGGGTCGGTCGGGCCCTTCGCGACGGACAGGCCGCCGGTGACGACGAGCCACGCCCCGACCAGGAACGCCCACCACGTCAGCAGGGTGGCGTTGCCGTCCAGGGCCGGGTAGGCGAGGTACATGCCCAGGGCCCCGATCAGGGCCTCGACCGCCCCGACGGTGAAGGCGATCCGGTCGCGGTACAGGTAGCACTGCAGCGCCAGCTTCATCAGCGAGTTCATGAGCCCCTCCCCGGTCAGCGGGCCTTGAGCATCTCGTCGTGGCGCATGCCGCTCGGCGGCAGGTCGGCCTTGCGGCAGTTCGCCAGGGCGGCCTTCGCCCCGGCGTGCTTCTCCTGGTCGTTGTCCTCCCACTCGATGCTGACCGCGCCGTCGAAGCCGACCCGGTTCAGCTCGATGAAGATCTCCTCCAGGCTGTTCGCGTCGCGCTGCGTCCCGGCGGTGACGAACAGCCAGCCGTTCGTCCAGTGGCCCATCGGCCGATGGCCGCCGAGCCGGCCGCCGCGGCAGTGCTCCGGCGCGACCCACACCCCCTTGACGTGGGCGCAGTGGATCCGCTCCGCGAACTCGCGGATGAACTGGACGACCGAGACGCCCTGCCACTCCAGGTGCGAGCCGTCCAGGTTGAAGCCGGCCACGCTCGCGTAGCCGGCCTTGTCCATCGCCTTGAGGTAGTCCGTCGCCGACTCGAGGTCGCCCATCGCCCGCTCGGACGGGTGGCACTCCAGGTCGAACGTCACGCCGTAGTGCTTGCACGCGTCGAGGAACGGCCCGAACCGCTCGACGAGCAACTCCAGCGACACGTCGCGGACGTCCGGGATCGGGTAGCCGCCCATGTTCGTCGGCAGCGGCGGGAAGAGGAACCAGTGGCTCCAGCAACCGGCCGGCGAGCCGGTGAAGCCGGGCAGGGCGACCTTGCGGTTCTGGTGCTTGCCCAGGAAGTGGGCCAGCCGGGCCATGTTGACCAGGTCCTTCAGCGCCGCCTGCTGGATCAACTTGCCGACGTGCTCGGGCACGAAATACGGGTCGGTGCGCGGCGGGTTGTTGCCCTCGGCACGCCAGGCCCGGTACGCCTCGTGGGCCTCGCCCTTGACGAACTGGAGCGTCTTCGCCGACGGCTCGTCGCCGAGGGCCTGGCCTTGCAGATGGCACGCGACGGTGAAGATCTCCAGGCCGTGCTTCTTCGCCTTGGCGAGGCGCTCCTGGGCGTACTTGTCCGCGCCGGCGTCGGTGTCGCAGCGGGTGAGGTCGAGTTCCCAGGACGCTTCTTCCCAGCCGTCGAAGCCGGCCTCGCCGATGAACTGGATCCAGCCGTCCTCGGGCACGTCGCCGAACTGGCCGCGGACGAGGCCGATCTGGTGGTAGGACGCCTTGCCGAAGCGGTGCTCGGCGGTCTGCTTGAAGCCCATGGGAGAGCGGTCCTTTCCGGGATGGTGCGTCGGGGTCGTTGCGCCAGAGTTTAGCGAAATGGTGCCCAAAAGCGAGCGGTCGGTTCGAGCCCTCGCCCGATTCGAAGGGGTCTGCTCGTCCGACCTGGAGACGGTCAACGCTCCGCGTCGGTCGGCGACGCTTGAAGTAACGCCATCGCCTGTTCGTAGTCGGCCTGCGACTCCGGAATCATCCCGAGTCTGTCGTAGGCCAGCGAGCGGGCGATGTACGCCCTCATCTCGCGCGGGAAGTGACGGATCGCCTCGGTCATGTCGGCGATCACGTCCTGCCACCGTTCGAGCAGGACGTACTGGTTCCCTCGGTTGAGGTAGGAACAGGGATCTCCCAATCGGATCGCTTGCGTGAAGTCCTCGATCGCTTCCGTGTGGCGGTGGAGGATCGCGTAGCAGTTGCCCCGGTTGGTCAGGGACTTGGCGTGTCGCGCGTCGAGGGACAGCACGGCGGTGTAATCGGCGATGGCCTTCTCGCGGTCGCCCAGCCCCTCGTGGGCACAGCCGCGGTTGTAGTAGAAATTCGGCTGCGTCGGATCGAGGGCGATCGCCTGATCGCTGTGCCGCACTGCCTCGGTGAAATGGCCGAGCCGGCCCTCGGTAAGGCCCAGGATGTTCCACGCTTCCGCGTTGGCCGCGTTGTTGCTCAGCACACGCCGGCAATACTCCACCGCTTCGGAATAGTCCCCCGCGTCGCTGGCGGCGAGGGCCGCGTAGCACAGCGTCATCTCCTGGGAGCCGTCCAGTGCGTAGGCAGAGAGGAAGTCGCGGACGGCCGCCCGATGCTCGCCGATGCGCACCAGGAACTGACCGCGGTTGTAGAGCAGAACCCAGGACGGCGGTTCGGCGGCGACGGCCTGGTCGAATGCGGCCCTGGCCTCCTCCCTCCGACCTAACTCGGACAACGCGATTCCTTTTCCCATCAGGAGCAGGGAAAGTCTGTCGTCCCCGAGGCGGATTCCCTGGTCGAATGCGGCCACCGCTTCCTCGCGCCTTCCGAGGAGGAACAACGCTCGCCCCAGGCCGACGCGGGAACGGGAATAGTTCGGCGACGACTCGGGGACGGTCTCAAGGAGGCGAACCGCTTCCTCGTAGTCCTTGTTCATGAAGCGGGCGTGGCCTTCTTGAAACGGATCCACGGGAGCCCCCGTTCCGGTTCACCGCGTGATCGGCACGTCGATCAGCAGGGGTATGTCGCCCGCCAGCGACGCCCGCACCGCGTCGCTGACGGCGTCCGGCTCCGTCAGCCGGACCGCCTCGACGCCGAACGCCTTCGCCAGGCCGACGAAGTCCACCTCCGGCCCGGTCAGGTTCATGCCCGGGCACGCCGGGTCGCGCAGCACCGGCATCGCCAGCACGTCGCCGCACACCTTCAGGATCTGGTACTGGGCGTTGTTCGCGATGACGAACGTCACCGGGATGCGGTGGTGCGCCGCCGACCACAACGCCTGGATGCCGTACAGCGCCGAGCCGTCGCCGATCAGCCCTAGCACCGGCCGGTTCGGCCAGGCGAGCTTCACGCCCAGGGCGCTGCCCATGCCCCAGCCGAGGCACCAGCCGCGGTGGGCGAAGAAGCCCATCGGGTCGCGCAGGACGCCGAGCCGCTCGAACAGGTTCTGGTGCGTCGTGATCGCCTCCTCAACAACCGCGATATCCGACGGCAGCACCCGGGCCAGGGCGTGCATCAGCGTCGCCGGTGTCATCGGCTGGGACGACCGCTGCTTCTCCAGCTCGGCGAGCAGGGCCGCCTGCTCCTGACGGCGACGTTCCGTCCAATCCGCGTGCCGGCGCAGGGCGGCCTTCGGGTCAGCCGGCGTCATCCGCGTGAGCAGGTCCGCCAACTCGGCCAGGCCCGTCGCCGGGTCGCCGAGCAGGCCGACCTCGACCGGGTAGTTCTTGCCGATCTCCCACGGCACGTCGTCGAGGTGGACGATCCGCACGCCGTCCGGCAGCGGCCGCTCCGGCTCCGCGTGGATGTATAGCCGCATCACCGCCGTGCCGACGACGAACAGCACGTCGAAGTCGGCGAGGACGTTCCGGCAGTCCGGCGACCAGTACGGCAGGACGCCGCGGTAGAGCGGGTGATCGACCGGGGCCGGCAGTCGGCCGTGGCTCGTCGTCGCCTCGGCGAAGATCGGCGCGCCGAGCCGCTCGGCCAGGGCGACGATCGCGGCGTGGCCGCCCGACTCGGCGACCCGGCTGCCGGCCAGGATGGCCGGTTTCTTCGCCCCGGCCAGGAGCTCGGCCGCCTTGCGCAGCGCCTCCACCGGCGGCCGCACGCGCCGATCGGGGATGTGCGGCGGCGACAGGTCCAGGCCCGCGACCGGCTCCATCTGCACGTCGATCGGCAGCGACAGGAACACCGGCCCGGTCGGCGGCGTCCGCGCGACCTGGATCGCCCGGCGCACGGCCGTCGGGATGTCGGCGGCCCGCTGCACCTCGCAGGCCCACTTCGTCCACGGCTGGGCGACGCGGACGAGGTCGCCGTCGAGGACCGGCTCGCCCAGCCGCAGCCGGCGGTCTTGCTGGCCGGCGGTGATGAGCAGCGGCGTCCCCTCGACGTGGGCGTTGTAGAGCATGCCCATCGCGTTGCCGAGGCCGGCCGCGATGTGCAGGTTGACGACGCCGATCGTCCCGGACGCCATCGCGTAGCCGTCCGCCATCGCCATGACCGGGATTTCCTGCACGCCGAAGCGGTAGCGGAAGCGGTCGTCCTTCGCCAGGGCGGCGTTGAGCGGCAGCTCCGTCGTGCCGGGGTTGCCGAACAGGTCGCGCACGCCGGCCGCGGCCAGCACGTCGAGGAAGGCGTCGATGCCGGTCATGGGGTCCGTTCTCGCATCTCATTTAGCCCGGGGCTTCGTCTTGTAGGTCGGGTTGAGGTCGGCGTCAAGCCGACCGAAGCCCGACGCCGGCGATCTCCCCGGCTGTCGGGCCTCGAAGACTCGACCCGACCTACAACACCAAGACCCCCGGCAAGCCGGGGGCTATGTGGCGATCCCAAGGCGCTTGACGACCAGCGTCGCGTAACAGCCGCGCGGCAGGTCGAACGCCAGCACCAGCCGGCGCTTGCCGGCGTTCAACTCGTCGAGGCCCTCGTCCGCCCGGAGGCCGTCCGGCCGGAACCACGCCGCCCGCTCGCCCTTGGAGAAGAACAGCTCGCGCACGCCGCGCACCTGCATGTCCGGCAGCGTCAGCCCTTCCTCGGCCAGGACGGCGTTGATCGGCCCGAGGCGCGGGTCGTCCTCCGCCAGGTGCAGTCGGGCTGACGGCAGCGGGATCGCCAGCGTCCGCCAAGCATCCCACACGTCGGCCGGCAACTCCAGCGGAAACGGGGTCGGCCCCAGCCGCAACGGCACCTCGACGAGCCGGTCGGCCGGAACGCGCTCGCGCAGCCAGCGGGCGAGGATGCGGTTCCACAGATGACTTTGGTACGCCGACAGATACAGGCCGCGCAGTTCCGGCCGCAGCCGGACGACCGCGCCGCGGAAGTCACCCGGGTGATGCACGAGATAATCGACCAGGCTGCGCGCATGGCCGCGGGGCAGCCTGTCGCGCGCGGCCGGCCAGTCGCCCCACAGGCGGGTCAGCATCGCCTTCTCGCCGCGTGCCTCGGCGTTGTCGAACTCGTACGGCCCCGTCAGGGCCAGGCGGAGGGCGTCTTCAAAGCGCCGCCCAACGAGCAGCCGGGCGATGAATTCACCCCCCGGCCCGGTGACGGAGCCGAAGCGCTGGTCGTCGAAGTAATTCGGCAGACCGACGCGCTCGATGCCGGGAATTTCGGCAGCCGCCCGGACGGCCTCTTCCGGCGTCAGGGCGCGGAGAGTGATCAGGAAGCGGTTGGCGCGGATCGCCTCGGAGGTGTACGCCTGTTCGACTTGGCCGAGGTAACGAACCTCGACCCCCTGCTGCTGAAGATTTCGGCGGGGGCCGCGAAAGATGGAAAAAAACTGCCGCGTCGCCGCGTGTTTGTCCTTCAACCCGCCGTAACTGAGCCGTTCGGGCACGATTTCCCAGCGCCGCCGAACGAGCGTGAGTGCATCGGGCGTGGTCCAACCACGTTTGTCGAGTCGATAGAGCGCGAACGGACCATGTTCGCCAGGAAGGATCGAGGAGAGTTCTTCGACGCGGAAGTCGTCGGGGAGTTGCTTGACCTTCATCGAAGGGTGGGTCCAAAAAAAAACGGAAGCCGAGGAACGGAGAACAGAAGCCGTCGCCCACTCAGCTTAAGTTCTCGGGAATGTTCCCCGGCTCCGTAATCCTACTGAGCGCTGTTACAGGATTTCAGCGATTCCGCGAGACTCGCGCTTCGTCGCCCACTCGAAGCGCGGCTACAGCAGAGGCGTCCATCCAAGACACTCAGCAGGATAGCTCCGGTCAGATTCGGGACAGAAATCGTTTCCACTGCCCATGATAGAAGACGATTTCTTCAGCGTCCTTTAGCCCGACTCGAAGTCAGGTGGAATCAACCACCTGCGAGTATAGTAAGGGCGCGCCACCAACTTGTCAACGGAATAGTGCGGAATTTTTTCGCACATGCGGAGGAATTCCGCAGTACGCTTCCTTGCCCTGAAAACAAGGCGAAACCGGCCGTTAAACTCGCCGCGCCCAGCGCAACTTCGCCGACCGCGAGCGCGGGTTGTCGGATTTCTCGGCAAAGCCCGGACGGATCGGCTCCTCGGCGCACGCCCCGTAGACGCCGTTCGCCTTCCCGTCGCGGAACGCCGCCTTGATTCGGCGGTCCTCGCCGCTGTGGAAGCTGATCACCGCCGCGACGCCGCCCGGCTTCAGCACCGTCGGCAGCACCCGCAGCAGTTGGTCGAGGTTGGCCAGCTCGCGGTTGACGAGGATGCGCAGGGCCTGGAACGTCTGGGCGGCCGGGTGCGTCTCCCACTTCGCCTTGCCCTGCCGCAGCCGGTGCGGCCGGCCGGCCTGCACGACCTCGATTAGGAAGTCGGCCAGCTCCCTCGTCCGCGTCAGGGGTTCCGTCTGCCGGCGTTCGACCAGGGCCTTCGCGATCTTCGCGGCGTGCGGCTCGTCGCCGAGGTCGGCCAGGGCGCGGGCGATCTCCTCCTCCGGCAGCGTCGCCAGCAACTGGGCCGCCGTCTTGCCGCGGGTGCGGTCCATCCGCATGTCGAGCGGGCCGTCGCGCGAGTACGAGAAGCCGCGATCGGCGTCGTCGACCTGCATCGACGACATGCCGAGGTCGGCCAGGACGCCATCGACGCCGTCGATGCCCAGCTCGGCCAGGACGGTGTCGATCGCGGCGAAGTTGCGATGCACCAGCGTGAAGCCTTCGCCGAGCGGCTCCAGCTGTTGACGCGCCTTTTCGAGGTTTTCCGGGTCGAGGTCGAGGCCGACGAGCCGGCCGCCCGGCTGCACGGCGCGGAGCAGCTCGCGCGAGTGACCCGCCCAGCCGGTCGTGCCATCGACGACGACCGCCCCGGGCCGGAGGGCGAGCGTCTCGAGCACCTCGGCGAGCAGGACCGGCCGGTGCGCCCCGGCCGGGGTACTGCGACGTCGGCCGCGCATCCGATTCCCCTTTCTTTCGCGCCGGCCGGGCTTTACGATGCGGCCGGACATCCCCCGCGCACAGGATAGTGAAATGACCGCCGCCGCGAACCCCGCCCCGCTGCCCGACCGCGACCAGCCCGCCGCCGGGGCGCGGACCGCCCTCATTTTGCTCATCGCCATCAACCTGTTCAACTTCATCGACCGGAACATCCTCGCCGCGGTCGAGCCGGAGATCCGCAAGACGTATTTCCCCGGCGAGATCGACCCGGCCACTGGCAAGGAGCGCGTCGATCCGGAGACCGGCAAGGTGGTCGAGCCGGAGGGGTCGCGCTTCTGGATGGGCATGCTCGGCAGCGCGTTCCTGGTCAGCTACATCGCCTTCGCGCCGCTGTTCGGCTACCTCGCCAACCGGACGAGCCGCTGGCTGCTCGTGGCGATCGGCGTCATCCTCTGGAGCCTGGCCAGCGGCGCGTCCGGCCTAGCGGCGACGTTCCTGATCCTGTTCCTGACGCGCTGCCTCGTCGGCATCGGCGAGGCGGTCTACGGCCCGGTCGCCCCGGACATGCTGTCCGACCTGTACCCGGTCCGCCGCCGCGGGGCGATCATGGCCTGGTTCTACGCGGCGATCCCGGTCGGCGGGGCGATCGGCTACGCCGTCGGCGACTTCATCGTCAAGCAGGTGTTCCCGAACGACCCGGACGGCTGGCGCTGGGCGTTCTACGCCGTCGTCCCGCCGGGCCTCCTGCTCGGCGCGGTCTGCTTCTGGATGCCGGAGCCGCGCCGCGGCCAGGTCGAGGTGAACCTGAAGGACCCCGGCCGCAAGGAGACGTGGGCCGACTACCTGATCCTGTTCCGGACGCCGAGCTACGTGCTCAACCTCGCCGGCATGACGCTGATGACGTTCGCGATCGGCGGGCTGGCGTTCTGGGCGGCGGACTACATCGACGAGTACCGCAAGGCGGAGCCGCTGTTCGGCGTCCCGCCGCGGACGGCGTTCGGCCTGATCACCGCCGTGACCGGCCTGGCGGCGACGCTCCTGGGCGGCTGGGCCGGCGACCGGCTGCGCGGCGTCGTGCCCGGGTCGTACTTCTTCGTCTCCGGGGCGGCGATGGTCCTCGCCTGTCCGATGCTCCTGCTCGTCATCTGGACGCCGTTCCCGTGGGCGTGGCTGCCGCTCGCGGCGTTCGTCTTCCTGCTCTTCTTCAACACCGGCCCGGCGAACACCATCACGGCGAACGTCGCCCACCCGCTGCTGCGCGCCCCGGCGTTCGGCCTGCTGATCCTCATCTCGCACCTGCTCGGCGACGTGATCTCCCCGCCGCTGATGGGCTGGGTGACCGGCGCGGTCAACCGCGCCGGCGGCACGAACGGCCAGGACTGGGCGTTCGGCGTGGTGGCGGTCTCCGTCCTGCTCGGCGGCGTCGCCTGGCTGTGGGGGATGAGGTACCTCGACCGCGACACGGAACTCGCCCCGACGCGCATCGGCCCGGCGGCGTGAGGGAGGTGGACCATGACGACCGGAACGGCCCCCGCTCCTACCATCTCGCTGCCGCTGGCGGGCCAGGTGGCTGGCTTTCACCGCTGGACCGTGGCGCAGTATCACAAGCTCGCCGAGATGGGGTTGTTGACCGAGGACGACGACCTGGAACTGATCGAAGGCTACCTGGTGCACAAAATGACGCGAAGGCCTCCCCACGACGACGTTCTCAACGAACTGAACGTCTGGCTCGTGCGGAACCTTCCCGCCGCGTGGTGGCTTCGCGTCCAGTCCGCGATCACCCTGAGCGAGAGCGAGCCGGAGCCGGATTTCGCGGTCGTTCAGGCCGGTTCGCGGCGGTATCGCCCGCGCCACCCGGGGCCGGCGGATATCGCCCTCGTGGTCGAGGTGTCGGACTCGTCGCTCGACATCGACCGGACCGACAAGGCGCGCATCTACGCCCGGGCCAACATCCCGGTCTACTGGATCGTCAACCTCGTCGAGGGCCAGGTCGAGGTCTACACGGCCCCATCTGGGCCGACCGTCGATCCGGCGTACGCAACGCGCCAGGATTACCGCCCCGGCGACGAGGTGCCGCTCGTTCTGGACGGGGCCGAGGTCGCCCGTCTCGCGATCGCGGCGATCCTGTGACGTACCCTCGCCCGAGAGGAGAACACCGCGATGGTTACCGCCGTCTCCGAGCCGACGAAGCCCGTGCCGCTCGCCGGGCAGGTCGTCGGCCTGCATTGCTGGACCGTCGCCGAGTACGAGGGCCTCGTCCGCCAGGGGTGGCTGACCGAGAACCACGCTCTGGAGTTCATCGAAGGCTACCTGGTAAAGAAGATGACCGTCAACCCGCCCCACGCCGGCACGGTCCGCCGCCTCGAACGGCTGCTCCAGCGGTTCCTTCCGCCGGACTGGGACTGTCGGACCCGGTCGCCGGTGGTCCTCGCGGATAGCGTCCCGGAGCCGGACCTGGCCGTCGTTGTCTTCGACCCGGACGATTACCGCCTCCGCCACCCGGCCGCGGCCGACGCCGCACTGGTGGTCGAGGTGTCGGACTCGTCGCTCGACATCGACCGGACCGACAAGGCGCGCATTTACGCCCGGGCCGGCATCCCGGTCTACTGGATCGTCAACCTCGTCGAGGGCCAGGTCGAGGTCTACGCCGCCCCGTCCGGGCCGACCGTCGATCCGGCGTATGGGACGCGCCAGGATTACCGTCCTGGCGACGACGTGCCACTCATCCTCGCCGGCGTCGAGATCGCCGGCCTCGCAGTCGCGGATATCCTGTGACGCTCACGGCGAGCCGAGCATCGCCCCGGCCGGGTGGGCCAGCGACAGGCAGACGAGCATCAGCCCGAACGTCAGCATCGTCAGGTACGCCGTCGGCCGGCCGGCGAGCTGGTCGCGCCACCGCAGGTACAGCAACAACGCGAAGACGACCCACAGCACGAACGTCGCCAGCACGCGCGGGTCGGCCCAGCCGGCCGGCTGCTCGCCCGGCCGGAACAGCAGCACGACGCCGAGCAGGATGCCGACGCTCAGGATCGGGAACGTCCAGTTGATCGCCCGCCGTACCATCGTCTCCAGCCGCTCGGCCGACAGCAGCCGGAAGCCCGGCCCCGGCAGCACCTTCGCCTTGAGTCGCGCCGCCTGGACGAGGTACATCACGCTCGCCAGGAAGCCGACCGCCAGGCCGACCGTCGCCAGGAGCAAGAGCCACTTGTGGACCTGGGCGAAGACCTTCTCGCCGTCGAACAGGTCGGCGGACTGCGGCCGGGGGAACAAGAGCGCCAGCAGGACCAGGCCGATCACCAGCGGCAGGGTGAAGACGCCCCAGGCGAGCCGCGAGTGGTGCAGCGTGCCGAAGAAGTAGAACAGGGCGACGACCCAGCCGACGCCGAGCAGCCAGCCGCCCTGCTGGGACAGGTCCGGCCGCTGGACGCCGAGGTAGATCGTCTGGGCGACGACGCCGGCCGCCCCGAACAGCAGACTCAGCCAGCGCAGCGCCGGCCGCTGGAAACGCTGGTACGCCAGGTCCAGGCCGAGGGCCGTGGCGAAGCTCGCCAGGATGCAGACGAAGTTGACGCGGTCCATGAGACGGGCCTTCCGCGGCTTCACGTTCGCTTTGGGTCTTGCCCCGGGCGGGTCGCCGTCTGCTATAATAGACGCTCTCCTGCCGCCCGCACACAACCCGACCCGCCGGGACCACGCACGATGGCATCGACTCTACCCGCCCCGCGCCTGGCCGGCCTGCCGCACTTCGACTTCCACCCGCTGTCGCGCGTGGTCTTCGAGGCCGGGGCGCTGCGGCGGCTGGGCGAGCTGGCCCGCGACCTCGGCGGCCGGCGCGTCCTGCTCGTGACCGACCCGGGCCTCGAAGCGGCCGGCCATCCCCAGCGGGCCATCGCCTCCCTGGCCGACGCCGGCCTGGAGGTCTTCGTCTTCGACCGCGTCGAGGAGAACCCGACGACGAAGCACGTCCGCGACGGGGTCGAGTTCGCCCGGACGAACCAGATCGACCTGATCGTCGCCGTCGGCGGCGGCAGCGCCATGGACTGCGCGAAGGGGGTGAACTTCCTCCTGACCAACGGCGGCAAGATGATCGACTACAAGGGCCACGGCCATGCCAAGAAGCCGATGCTGGCGTCGATCGGCGTGCCGACCACGGCCGGCACCGGCAGCGAGGCCCAGTCGTACGCCCTGATCGCCGACGAGAAGACCCACCTCAAGATGGCCTGCGGCGACCGCAAGGCGGCGTTCCGCGTCAGCATCCTCGACCCGGAAGTCACCCTCACCCAGCCGCGCTTCGTCGCCGCCGTCACGGCGATCGACGCCGTGACGCACGCCGTCGAGTCGTACGTCACGCTCCGCCGGTCGCCGCTGTCGCAGGTCTTCTCGCGCGAGGCGTGGCGGCTCCTGGAGGCGAACTTCACCACCGTCCTCGACCGCGGCGACGACCTGGCCGCCCGCGGGGCGATGCAGCTCGGGGCGCACTACGCCGGCATGGCGATCGAGAACTCGATGCTCGGCGTCGCCCACTCGTGCGCCAACCCGCTGACGGCGCACTACGGCCTAACGCACGGCATCGCCGTCGGCGTGCTGCTGCCGCACGTCGTCCGCTTCAACGCCCCGGTCGTCGGCCACCTGTACGCCGACCTCGTCCACGACGTCGGCCAGCCGAACGGCGACCTGCGCCTGGCGGCCGAGGCGCTCGCGACCCGGGTGACCGAGCTGCTGCGGGCGGCCGACCTGCCGACGCGCCTGGCCGACTGCGGCGTCGCGCCGACGATCTTCCCGGTCCTGGCCGAGGAGGCGTCGCAGCAGTGGACGGCCAAGTTCAACCCCCGGCCGCCGAGCGAGGACGACCTGCTCAAGTTGTACCAGGCGGCGTATTGAATACCCGGCTCGCCGGAGGCGTCTTCTGCCTTGGCGAGCGTGGGGCGTGAGCCCCATGAGGTCGGGACGCGGCGAAGACGAAAACCAAGACTCATGGGGCTCACGCCCCACGCTCGCCAAGAGAGTTCCACCCAGGAGACTCCCATGCGCTGGCTCCTCCTCCCGGCCCTCGCGATGCTGCTCGGTTCGGCCGTCCGCGCCGACGACTGGCCCGTCGCCCGCGGCGACGCCCTCATGTCCGGCACCTCGACGGCGACCTTGCCGGACAAGCTCACCGTCCTGTGGAAGGCCGCCACGAAGGACGCGATCGAGGGGGCCCCGGCCATCGTCGCCGGCGTCGTCTACGTCGGCTCGGCCGACGACCACGTCTACGCCTTCGACCTGGCCAGCGGCGAGCAGCAGTGGAAGGCGAAGGGCGACGCCCCGTTCAAGGCCGGCCCGGCGGTCAAGGGCGGCCGGCTCTACATCGGCGACCTCGCCGGCACGATGTACGCCCTCGACGCGAAGACCGGCAAGGAGCTGTGGAAGTTCAAGACCAAGGCCGAGATCGGCTCCGGGGCGAACTTCGCCGGCGACGGCCTCCTCTTCGGCTCGCACGACGAGACGCTCTACTGCCTCGACCTCGACGGCAAGGTCCGCTGGACCGTCAAGACGTCCGGCCCGGTGAACGCCTCGCCGGCCGTCGTCGGCGACCGGACCTTCGTCGCCGGGTGCGACAGCGCCGTCCACATCGTCGATTGGAAGCAGGGCAAGGAGGTCGCCTCGGTCGAGCTGGAGGGCCAGGCCGCCGCGACCGGGGCGATCGCCGGCGACAAGGTCTTCGTCGGCACCATGTCGAACCACGTCCAGGCGATCGACTGGAAGGACGCCAAGGTGGCGTGGTCGTTCCAGCCGGAGCGGCGGTCGCAGCCGTTCTTCGCCTCGGCGGCGGTCAAGGGCGACACGGTCGTCGCCGGCAGCAAGGACAAGAAGGTCTACGCCCTCGACGCGGCGACCGGCAAGGAGAAGTGGAACTACCTGACCGAGGGCCGGATCGAGTCGAGCCCGGTCGTCGTCGGCGGCCGGGTCTACGTCGGCTCGAACGACCGGCACCTGTACGTCCTCGACCTGGCGACGGGCCGGCTGGTCGAGAAGGTCGAGCTGGACAGCGAGGTGATCGGCTCGCCGGCGGTCGTTTCGGGGAAGCTCGTCATCGGGACGGCCAACGGGACTGTGTACTGCCTCGGCGCGCGATGAAATGTGCCGGTTGTGCGGACGAAGAGTCAAGCGGAGGGCGGCCGTCGAGACGAAAAAGTCTTGCTGGCCGCTTTAATCGCTCGATACACTGCACCTTACGCAGTTTCTCTCACCCGTCCGCTCGGCCAGGGGGTACGCCCGTGGATATGAGTTTCGATGTGTTGTCCGGGATGATGGGGGGCAGCGCCGCGCTGATCGCCGCGCTGGCGCTGTTCATCCCGCTCGCGGTCGGCCTGCCGATCATGATCGTCCAGTCGCGGCAGACCTCGGCCGAGGACCAGGACAACCAGGTCGCGTTGAAGTGCGTCCTGTACTTCATCTACAGCCTCGGCATCTTGATGTTCCTGTTCGGTCTGACAATCCTGGCCCTCGACTTCATCGTGGCGGGGAAGTGGTTCTCCGACGCCCAGGAGCGGGTCATGACCTTCAGCTCGCTGCACCGCAACGCGGCCGCGCTGATGCTGAGCGGGTTCGTGTTCTACTTCTTCCACCTGGTCCTGATCATGGGCCACACGAACAACTACAAGCAGCCGTACGCCGGCAAGTTCTGGGTCAGCTGGCGGCTCGTCGTCCACAGCCTGGTCATCCTCGCCGTGACGACGGCGATCATCTTCGAGATCATGACGAAGATCGACGTCACCGAGGAGAAGCACCTCCGGCCGTACCTCGCCATCCTGGTCGTCTGGCTGCCGTCGTGGCTGATCCACCTCGCCGTGGCGAAGAACCCGAAGGCGGCCAAGCCGGTCCGCAAGACGGGCGAGGGGGATGAGGAGCGTCCGGTGCGTCCCGCCCCGGTGCGTCCCGCCCCGCAGCCGGCCCAGCGGCCGGCGACGTCCGGCCAGCGCCCGGCGACCGGCCCGGCCCAGCGGCCGGTCCAGCGGCCCGCCCCGCGCAAGCCGGCCGACGAGGAGTAACCTCCCCAAGCCCGGGCGTGGCAACGCCCGGGCTTTTCCCTGCGCTACTCCAGGTACAGCGACCCCTCGACGCGCGGCGGCGGCCCCTTCGCCGCCAGCTCGTCCGCGTCGAGGGCGTGCAGCGGGCTCACCTCGAGCTTGTCGCCCTCGGCGAGGACGACGACCGCCCCGGCCTGGCGCAGCCAGTCCGCCGCCAGGGCGGTCAGCGCCCGCTCGACCGTCGCCGGCGAGTCGGCCCCGTCGGCGTTCTTCAGCGGGGCGAACTCCTCCGCCCGGACCGTCTCAGCTACCAACCAATGCTCCGCCAGCGGCAGCACGTCGAAGATGAAGCGCTCGAACTTCAGCGCGTTCTCCGTCGCCGGGGCCTCCGGGCTGCCGAGGTGGGCGACCTTCTTCTTCGCGACGTGGAACGGGATGCGCCCCGCCCCCTGGCTGACCCGGGCGAGGAAGTCCGCCTCGAAGGCGTGGATCGCCGTGTTGCCGGCCAGGTAACGCGGCGCGACCTCTTCGGGCAGGTCGGAATACTCGACGATCGAGCACCGGCCGTCGATCGTGACGACGACGCCCATCCGCTCCGTCGGCGACACCTTGGTGACGATCTTCGTCGAGGCGGCGCTGCCGCGCTTCAGGTGGTGGCCGAGGAAGACCGGGTCGAGCACCTTGACGAGTGGGTTATCGACCTGGAAGTAGAAGAAGTGCTTCGTCCCCCGGCCGCGCAGCCGGTCGAGCAGGCCGCTGTCGGCCAGGGCGGTCAGCGTGCCGCCGTGGCCGTCCGGGCTCAGGGCCAGCCGGCTCGGCGTCTCCAGGAGCAGCTGGCCCGTCGCCCGATCGACGGCCGGCATCGTCCCCTGGCAGAAGAAGAACACGTCCGTCTCCGGCAGGCCGAAGAAGCCCTGCTCGGCGAAGTAGGCCTCCGTCTCGTCGTGCGTCGCCGGGCTGGTCATCACCAGCAGCGGCACGGCCGAGCCGTAGCGGCGGCGGAGGGCGACGACCTTCTCGGCGTGGATCTGGAAGAGCGGCTTGCGCGACACGGGGCCGACCGGGTAAAGGCCCTTCGGCCTGTCGAAGCCGAGGCGCGTCCCCTGGCCGCCGGCGACGATCAGGGCGGCGACCTCGCCGCGGCGGAGGGCCGCCTCGCCGAGCGACCGCGCCTCGGCGTCGTCGGCGTGGCCGGGGCCGACCGTCTCGGGCGTGCGCACCTTGTCCCAGTCGGGCAGATCGGCCGTCTCGTCGCGGCGGGCGTACAGGGCGGCCAGCTCGTCGAGGTCGAGGGCCTCCAGCTGGGCGAGCAGCTCGCGCTGCTGGCCGGCGTCGAGCGTCGCCCAGTGGGCGAGCAGGTGGCCCTGGCCGTGGCGGACCAGCCGGCGGCGCAGGTCTTCGGGGAGGGTGGACATGGCGAGCCTCCGCTTCCTCATATAGCCCCGGGCTTGCCCGGGGTCTTCGCAACCAAGACCCCGGGCAAGCCCGGGGCTATGTGGGGCTCAGAATGCAAACGTCAGGCCATCGTAGGCCATTTCGACGTTTGGCGGCAAGCTCGGGTTGAGCGCCTCGTAGTCCAGCTCGTGGCTCATGTGCGTCAGGTAGGCGCGTTTCGGCCGGAGCTTCTCGATCGCGTCGAGGGCCTGGCCCAGGCCGAAGTGGGCCGGGTGCGGGTCGTTGCGCAGGGCGTCGATCACCAGGACGTCGAGCCCCTCCAGCAGCGGCCAGCTGTCGCGCGGGATCGCGCTGACGTCGGTGCAGTACGCCACGTCGCCGATGCGGAAGCCGTACACCGTGAACCAGGCATGCTCCAGCGGGATCGGCGTGACCTGCTCGCCGATCACCTCGAACGGCGCGGTCGTGATGCGCTGGAAGGCGAGCTTGGGCAGGTAGCCGCCGGAGCTCTCCGGCTCGGCGAAGGCGTACGCGAACGAGGCGCGGATCTTCCCCTCGACCTCGCCGGTGCAGTAGAGCGGCACCGGGCCGCCGAGGTGGCGGGCGACGGGGCGGAGGTCGTCCAGGCCGAAGAGGTGATCGGCGTGGTAGTGCGTGAACAGGACGGCGTGGACGACGCTGACGTCCTCGCGCAGCAGTTGCAATCGCAGCTCCGGCGGCGTATCGATGAGGATGTTCCCGGTCGGGGTGCGGACGAGGACGGCGCAGCGGTAGCGCTGGTTGCGCGGGTGGCCCGACTTGCACACGGCGCAGTCGCAGCCGATCATCGGCACGCCGACCGACGTGCCGGTGCCCAGGAACGTGAAGGTGCGCATCCCGACTCCCGTAGGACGGCCCTCCTGGGCCGTCTGTCTCCAAGCCGGACGACCCGGGAGGGTCGTCCTACGGAAAGCCGCCGCACAAATCCCCGCGCGGCCGCCGTTGTGATAGTGTACGTCGCCCGCCGCCCGGTTTTGAGAGGGACCGCCATGCTCCTGGCCGAGACGACGCTCCTGCGCTGGATCTACGACGCCGAGGGCGTCTTCTTCTGGCCGCAGATGGCCCTGGCGTTCGTCACCCTGACGCACCTGCTCGTCTGCGTCGATCTCCTCTGGCTCGGGCCGCTCTTCCGGAGTTCACGGCTGCCGCACCTCCTGCGCGATGCCGTCGTCGCCGGCGACGCCCGGTCCGCCTCCGACGCGGCGGAGCGCGACGGCAGTGACCTGGCCCGGATCGCCCGCCTCGGCTTCGACGCCGCCGCACGCGGCGCGACGAAGGAGCAGTTGGAGGAGGAACTCGGTCTGGCGTGCGAGGATGTCGAGCTCGCCCACGACCGGCGGCTCGGCCTGCTGAACATGCTCGCCCAGGTGAACATGCTCGTCGGCCTGCTCGGCACGGTCTGGGGCCTGGTCGGCAGCTTCCTCGTCATCAGCCAGACGAACGTCGCCCCGCCGCCGCGCGACCTGGCGGCCGGCGTCAGCCAGGCGCTGGTGACCACGATCTGGGGCCTGCTCCTGGCGATCCCGGCCCTGTTCTTCTTCGTCCTTCTTCGCGGCAGCGCCACGCGCGAGACGTTCGACTTGCAGCGGAACGTCGCCCGGCTCGTGCCGCTGATGGAGCGGTCCGGCGAGGGGAGGGAGTGAGCATGGCCCTCCGCCGCGTCCGCCGCCGGCCGGGCCTCGCCGCCGGGCTGCCGATGGCCCCGATGATCGACATCGTCTTCCAGCTCGTGGCGTTCTTCATCCTCGCCCTGAGCACCGAGCCGACGCGCCTCAACCCGGACGTCAAGCCGCCGCTGTGGGGCAGCGCCGGCCGCGAGCCGGTGCCGAGCGAGGTCGTCCTGGAGGTCGATGCCCAGGGCCGGCTGCTGACGGAAGCCGGGCCGATCGCGACCCAGGACGCCGGTTTCGAGGCGGCCCTGGACCGCGTGCTAACGCCGGCCGGCGAACGGACGCTCGTCGTCCTCCGCGCCGACGAGGCGACGCGCTACGCCACAATCGGCCGGCTCCTGGAGCGAATACGCTCCAAGGGGGTGGCCCAGGTCGGCTTGCGCCTGCGGAGGCCGGAGCCATGATCCGCCGACGCAAGCGCCTGGACGGCGAGGTGCCCGACCTGCCGATGGACCCGATGGTGGACGTCGTCTTCCAGCTGCTGGTCTTCTTCCTGTTCTCGTTCCAGGTGCGGATGCTCGAGACCGTCCTGGCGACGGAGATCGCCGTGCCCAGGCCGCCGAGCGTCCAGCCGGTCGAGAAGGACGACAAGCCGCCGCTGCGCCTGGCGCTGGAGGCGGGGCCGGACGGGGTGTTGACGGCGCTGTCGGTCGACGGCGAGCCGGTCGCGTCGCTGGCGGATCTGCCGGCGGTGCTGGCCCGGCGCGAGGCGGACCGGCCGGCGGAAAAACGGCAAGTCGAACTGCGCCCGGCCGACGAGGTGCGGTATGATGGGGTGGTCCAGGCCGCCCGGGCCGTCGCCGACGCCCGCTGGCGGCCGCAACTTGGCGTCGTCGCCACCGTCAAGGAGAAGCAACCATGACCTGGCGGGAGCGGATCTCGTACCTCGTCTCCGCGGCCATCTCCGCCGCGGTCCTCGGCGTCATTTGCTGGCTGCTGTCACGCAGCGCCGCCGGAGATACCGCGCCGGCCGCCGCGCTGCCCGAGGAGGCCCCCGTCGTCGTCGCCGTCGTCGTGCCGAAGGCCGACGAGAAGAAGCCGGAGCCGACGGAGAAGGAGGGCACCCCGAACACGGCCACCGCTCAGAAGGGCATGAACGACACGCCGACGGTGCCGATGGAAAAGCCGACGCCGGAGCCGATGAAAGAGAAGCCGCCCGAGACGCCGATGGGCGAGCCGGTGCCGATGAAGGCCGAGCCGACGAAGCCGGAGCCGAGCGAGCTGGGCAACCTCGACGGCGTGGTGCCGGTCATCAAGTACACCGGCCAGGTGGACGCCCTGTCGCGCCGCTACCCGCGCCGCGAGGTGTGCTGGGCCCTGGACCGGACCGCACCGGCCGGGACGATCCGCATCACGCACGAGTTCGTGCTGACGAACGACGGTCAGCTCGCCTACCGGCGCGAGGCCGACGACCGCCACTTCGGTGACTTCACCCTGTCGGTCGGCGGCTACGACACGACCCAGGTCCAGAAGATCGACGACCCGACGCCGCTCCGGCTCTTCGGCCACCGCGACGCGATCCAGCAGATCGCCGGCGTGTCGCCGAGCGAGGGCCGGCGGCTGCTGTACTGGGGCCACTACCGCAAGAAGGGCGAGGTCGAACTGCTCGGCCCGGTCGTCGAGGCGTTCCACGCGGCGGTCAAGGAAGGCAAGGTAAGGTTCGACCCGTCCCGGCCGGATCGGCTCGAAGTCCAGATCGGCGACGAGGCCGGCCAGCCGGTCGTGCGGGCGGTGTTCTTCTCGCCGGCGGACGGGCCGACGGTCCGGCTGCGGTGACCGGCTCGTCTTCTCCCCTCGCCCCCCGGCTTTGCGGGGGAGAGGGGTTGGGGGTGAGGGGGGGGTGTAGGCCGGTCGTGGTGGGTAAGCGCTGTCACCGCCCGACAGCCTCCGCCCCCCCCCACCCCAACCCCTCTCCCCCCGCAAAGCCGGGGGGCGAGGGGCTTCGAGCGCACGGTTCGGGAGTATCGCGCGTTGAGGAGACTATCACCCACGAGGAGGAACGCGGATGGTGCCCCTGCGACGACTGATCCTCGGCCTGCTCCTGCTCGGCGTCGCCCTGCCGGCCGCCGCCCAGGACCCGAAGGTCGAAGAACCGAAGAAGGACGAACCGAAGAAGCCCGACCCGACCCTCGGCCTCGGCCGCGACGCCCTGAAGGAGATCGACGACGCCTCCGTCGAGGAACTACTCGCCAAGATGACGCGCGCCCAGAACATGCTCAGCCGTGACGGCCAGAAGTTGCTCAAGTTCCGCATCCGGCTCGAGGACGCCAAGAAGACCGCCGACCGGGCGACGAAGGCCCTGGAGAAGGATGCCGACGTCGTCCGCTTCCAGGAACTGTTCAACGACGCGGCGTTCAAGCGCGACCTGCTCGCGATCGCCGCCGTCAAGGACAAGGGCGAGCAGAACGCCAAGCTCGGCGACCTGCTCCGGGCGAACGGCGTCGCCAGCGCCCAGGGTTTGATCCGCTACGCGAACTTCCAGGACGCGTCGGTCATCGGCAAGGAGTGCGACGAGGGCCTGGCCCAGATCGAGACGGAGTTCAGCCGGTCGGCGATCCCGCAGCTGCCCGACGCGGCCGGCGGCCTCGGCGATCTGAACGACGTGCGCGCGATCCTGAACGCCCTGAAGAACCGGCCCGCCCCGCCGGCGACGACGGCCCGCGACACGGACCTCGCCGAGATCATCAAGCGCCTGGCGCAGTAACCGCCCACACCGAGCCACGGAGGAACCCCATGCGTAAGCTCGTCCCGCTCCTGCTCCTGGCCGGCGTCGCCGTCGCCCAGCCGCAGCCGGAGCCGACCCAGCCGCCCCGGTCGAGCGACCTCGGCAGCGGCGGCGTCATCATCCGCAAGACCGAGGTCCTCAACGAGCGCCTCGTCCGCATCAACGACCTCGCCGACAAGATCGAGAAGCTCGGCGACCCGGCCAAGAAGGCGGCCGACGAATCGACCGACGAGTACCTCAAGCGCGTCGATCGCATCTTCAAGGGCCGGGCCCTGTTCATCGGCGAGCTGCACCAGGAGATGCAGGTCGTCCTGGAGGCGAAGGCCCAGCTCGAACTCTACCTCGAGCGCTACGAGCGCTTCGTCAAGCGGGCGGAGGACTTCCTCGGTAAGCGCCCCACGCAACTCCGCGAGGAGGTCGTCTCGCTCCAGAAGAAGGGCGACGAGGCGATCAAGGACGCCGCCGTCCTGCGCGAGATGCTCCTGACCGAGGGCAAGGCCGACGCGAAGCTCGTCGAGCGCATGAACGCCGAGCCGTACAAGGACCTGCCGAAGGCGGCCGAGGTCGCCGACCGGGCGACGCGCGAGTCGAAGTACGCCGCCCTGACGCTCCACGAGAAGGAGGACAAGCTCGCCGATCTGGTCGGCGTCGTGATCGACTCGGCGTTCGAGGTCAACCTGCTCAACAAGACGTTCATCCCGGAGTCGGAGGACCTCAAGGCGATCCTGCCGGCCGAGCACACGAAGGCCCTCGGGGCGATCCGCGAGACGTTCGACAAGAACAAGGGCCAGCTCGCCGTGCTGGAGAACAAGGCCGCCCAGCTGTCGATCCTGGCGAAGCACCACGCCGAGAACCTGGCCCTGGTCCGGCCGGACTTCGCCGGCGGCAAGGACCCGCTGGAGCGGATGCTCGAGATCCGCAAGAAGGTCGCCGAGAGCGCCCCGGCGATGGATCGCTTCCTACGGGCGACGAAGGCCGAGGCCCTGACCGGCACCGGCCTCGGCGGCCTCGGCAACGCGATCAAGACGCTCCAGGGGAAGTGACCATCCCCACATAGCCCCGGGCTTGCCCGGGGTCTTCGCAACCAAGACCCCGGGCAAGCCCGGGGCTAGATGTCGGAGGGTCCGCCATGCGAGGTTGTCGATCCCTGCTCCTGTTCGCCCTGCTCGTGGCGGCGACCGCGTCCGGCGGCCCGGTCCGGTCGCAGGAGAAGCCGCTCCTGCCGCCGCCGACGACGGATCGGCCGAAGCTGGAGCCGGACCTCGCCCAGCTCGTCGAGAAGAAGGACGTCAAGGAGCTGATCGACGAGCTGAAGTACGCCGCGCGCCTGTCGCGCGAGGGGCAGAAGCTGACGCGCTTCGAGGTGCTGCTCAAGGTCGAGATCAGCAAGGTCCAGGGCTACCGCGACCGGTTCGCCACGCCGGACGCCGACCGGGCGCTCAAGCTCCTGGCCAAGGACGACGCCGTCCGCGGCGAGCTGAAGAAGGTCGCGACAATGCCGCCCGGGAGCGAACGCGAGACGGCCTACCGGGCGTTCGCCCAGAGGCACGGCCTCGCCCCCGAGGCGATCGCCCAGGCGTACCAGCTCCAGAAGACGAACCAGCACCTCGACCGGCTCCAGGCCGACCTGGCCTACGTCGAGGAGCAGCTGCGCGAGCTGGACCGCCGGGCGTCGACCGGCGACCTGCCGTTCGTCGCCGTCGGCGGCGTGCCGAGCAACCAGACCCTGACCGAGGCCCAGAAGGACCTCGACGCGATGCGCAAGAAGACCGGCACGGCGACCGGGCCGAGGCCGACCACGGTCGAGAAGGACAACCTCGACTTCCTCCGCGACCTGGTCGAACCGAAGAAGTAAGGAGCCCCCGCGATGACGGCACCGACCCTGGCCGCCTGCCTGACGCTCGCCCTGGCGCAGTCGCCCGCGCCGATGATCGACCCGCCGACGGAGGGCGTCACCGTCGCGCGCGTCCGCCAGGTCGAGGCGAAGGTCGCCGAGGTGAACCGGCTGACCGACCTGCTCAAGAAGGCGTCCCAGGAGATCAACCAGCAGGGCAACCAGGACATCGAGGACTACGTCGGCAACGCCGTCTTCCTCCTCAAGACGCGGGCCGTCCTGCTCGTCAAGCTGCGCGTCGTCTGCGAGGAGGCCCTCCACGCCAAGTACGCCCTGGAGGCGACGCTCGACGACTACAACCTCTGGCTCGAAGCCGCCCAGAAGGCGAGCCAGCAGCGCGACCTCGACCGCGAGCGCAAGGTCGCCGAGTTGCGCAAGAAGGCCGACCTCGTCGAGCAGGAGTTCTACATCGTCGCCGACAACCTCCGCCGCATGTTGGCCCAGCGTCAGGCGAAGCTCTCCGAGACGGAGAACGCCAAAAAGGAGAACGAACGCGAGCTGAAGCAGATCGACGACCGGCTCGCCCGCCTGGCGAGCTACTTCGAGGCGCTCAAGCAGGCGGACTTCCGGCCGAAGACGAACGCCGACCTGGAGAAGAAGTACGGCGACCTGGAGGCGGACGCTTACCCGGAGCTGGAGAAGCGCCTCGACGCGCTGGACCAGGACTTCTCCGACGCCCGGTTCGAGGCGGACTTCATCGAGAAGAACGTCCTCGGCAGCACGAGCAACCTGATCAACAAGCTCGGCACCGCCCGCAAGACGCAGCTGGAGAAGGCGAAGAAGCTGCTGGAGGAGAGCCGGAAGCTGGAGACGATCGCGAGCGAGGTGGCGATCGCGTCGCGGCACGTCCGGCAGATGCTCGTCGAGATCGACGCGCCGATCGACGTCGCGAACAAGGGCATCCTGATCGAGGCGAAGCTCGCCGTCGAGCAGGACGTCGGCAAGGCGCTGCGCGAGATCACCGGCGTCGAGCGGCGGTCGATCTGGGACCGGCTCGCCCCGACGCACCCCATGACCCCCGAGAAACCCCCCACCGAAAAGTAACCAAACCACCCCCCACCCACAAGCCCGGGCGTTGCAACGCCCGGGGCCCGCCACCCTCCAGGAGCCTTCCCCATGACCGCCCGTCTCGCGCTGCTGACCGTCGCGCCGGCGCTGCTGGCGGCCCTGGGCGTCTCCGCCGACCCCGACCCGGCGTTGTCCGCCCTTCGCGCCCAGCTCGACCGCAGCCCGCGCGACCAGCGCGACCTGTGGCACAGCCTGGTCGCCCTCGGCGAGCGCTGCCTCGCCGCGAAGCCGGCCGACGACGACTGGAAGGCCCTCGGCAAGCTCGACGGAAAGCCGGTGCAACTGAGCGACGGCCCGGTCGCGGTCAAGGTGCTCGCCGGCTGGACGGACAAGCTGCCGCCGTTCGAGGCGCGATACCGGGTCTGGCTCGTGCCGGCCGGCGGGGCGGCGTACCTCGTCGCGTACCCGGACGGCGGCCTGGCCGGGGCGATCGACCTGCTCGAACGGCTCCAGCGCAACCTCGCCGTGCAGAACGGCGACGCGAAGGAGGTCGTCCAGGAGAAGGCCCGCCTCAAAACGCTACTGCTGGCCGGGCCGCAGCCGGAGGCGTGGTTCCTCACGGCGACGCGGCTGCACCCGAACGCGGGCCAGCCGTTCGGCCGCGGCCCGGTCGCGGTGGCGGTCCAGGGCGAACGGCTGCTCGTCACCCCCGCCGGTGGCGAGACGCTGTCACTGCCCCGGCCGGATGCGACCGACCTGGGCCGGATCGTCGGTCGGCCGTTCGGCGTCGCCGCCCAGGGCGGCGGCGGGGTGCGGGTCGTCTACGTCGCGCTGGACTGGTCGGCGTACCTCGCCAGCGACGGCCGACGCGACTGGCTGATCGACGAGTTGAAGCACGCCCTGAACGGCGTCGAGGCGACGGCCCTGGTCGAGGGGGCGGTCCACCTGCACAGCGGCGACGCCGTCGCCGCCTGGCCGTTGGCCGACCTGCGTCGCGGCGACCTGCCCGACGCGGCCTCGACGGCCGTGCCGCCGCACACGGACCGGACGGTCGAGACGCTGACCGCGGTGGCCGGCCGGGTCGAGAAGCAGCGCGGCGTCGGCCGGGCGTACTTTCTGACGTGGAACCCGGTGACGACGATCTCGGCGAAGCTGCGCGACCGCGAGGTGAAGCAGACGCCCGAGCTGGCCGGCCTCGCCGGCCGGCTGGCGAACCTGCCGCTCGATGTGGTGCAGCTGGAGGGCGACCGGCTGCCGTGCCTGGCCGGCCTGGCCGGGCGGCGCTACTACACCGCGGAGCGGAAGGCCGAGCCGAGCCTGCGCCTGCCGCGCTGAACCGACGAACCCGACCGACGAGGAACGGCCATGTCCGACACGCCAGAGACCAGCCGGGGCCCGGCCGAGAAGAAGCCGTCGCTCGGGGCGTTGGTCGAACAGGTCGGGACGCTGATCGCGGCGGCCCAGGGGGCCGTCCAGGCCGATTGTGTCGAGGTCGGCCGCAAGGTCGAGGCGCTCGCCCAGGCGGCGACGCGACAGGGCGAGGTGCTCGGCGAGATCGAGAAGGACACGCGCGATGTCCTCGAAGCCGTCGAGCGCCGCGGCCGGCTCGCCGAGGACGCCGTCAAGGGGCTCGGCGTCGATCTCCGCGACGCCCTCCACCCGGGGCCGTGGCAGCCGGTGACGATGGTCCTCGCCGCCCTGTCGCTGGCCGGCCTGTTCGCGCTGTTCGTCAAGATGCCGCAGTCGCAAGCCGTCGCCGACGACGTGGCGGCGGCCCTCCGCCTGAACGACGGGCCGGACAAGAGCCCGCCGGCCGTCAACCCGAAAGAGATCGCCGACATCCACCGCAAGGTCGATGCCATCACCGACTGGATCCAGAAGACGAAGTTCAGCACCCGGGACGACCTCAAGGCCGGGGTCGATGCCCTCCGTCTGGAGATCGCCCGGAACAACCCCGCCCCGACGGCCGGCGGCCTCGACAAGAAGGTCGAGGCCCTGGAGAAGGCCCTGGCCGATCTGCCGACCCGCGTGCGTAACGAAGTCGTGCCGCGCGTCGACGAGGCGGTCCAGAAGGGACAGAACGCCAAGGCGATCGACCAGAAGCTGGCCCAGCTCACCGCCGACGTGAAGGGCGCGCTCGCCGAGCAGGGCAAGCGCCTCGACGCGATGGAGGCCCGCCTCGGCGCTGCGCTGCGGCTGCCGAAGGACGACAGCCTCGTCCCGGTGCTCTTCGTCCTGGAGTGCGGCGGCCGGATGCTCGACCTGAACCACGAGGCGGCCCGGGCGTCGCTGCTCCGCGCCCTGGAGGAGAGCGTCCGCCAGACGCCGGCCCGGCCGTTCGGCCTGCTGCTGGCCCGCGGCAAGGACGCCGCCCGGCAGCTGCGCCTGAACAAGCACGACCCGGCCGAGGTCGCCGAGCTGGTCGCCCGCCAGGAGCCGCTCGTGCCGATCGCGGCGAACGAGGTCGCCTGGGAACGCGCCTGCGGCCAGGCGATCGACGACGTGCTGCTGCGGCCGGAGCCGCGCAAGCGCGTCGTCTATGTGACCTGCTCGCCGCCGACGGAGGCGAAGTTCGACGCCGGTAAGCTCGCCGCCCAGGCCGCCCCGAAGGGCGTCGAGGTGTGGGTGGTCCACCTCCTGCGCGGCGCTTCCGACGGGCCGTCGCGCGACCTGGCCACCCTGGCGACCGAGACCGGCGGGGCGTACCTCGTAGTGCCGTCGCCGCGGGAGGAGTCGCCGCGCCAGAAGCAGGCCGCCCGCCGGCTGGAGGCCGCCCTGTTCGACGCCCTCGACCTGCGGGCTCCCGATACCGCGAACAAGTGAGGCAGCCATGTCGCGCACCCTCGTCGCCGCGTCCGTCGTCGCCCTCGCCGTGGCCGTCGTCCGGCCGGCGGAAGGCCAGGTCATCTCCGTCGCTGGCAAGCTGCCGGCCGCGGTGCCGGTCGGCCTCGACCCGGACAACCGCGACCACCTGCTGCGCGCCCTCGTCTGCTGCGACGAGCCGGACGTCGCCCTCGACCCGCGCAAGCCGCAGGCGCTCCGCCCGGCGGCCGAGATGCCCGCGCCGCTCTACCTGCGCACGTTCGTCGTCGGCGAGGTCTACACCGAGCCGGCCGACGACCCGGCCCTGAAGCGGCCGCGCAGGTGGTATCTGCTCGTCGATACGGTGCCGAACACGACGCCGGCCCAGGTGCGCGACGGCGGCCACGTCGGCTGGCTGCCCGAGGAGCAGGTCGCCCCGTTCGCCAACAAGGAGGGCTTCCCGCAGGCCCTGCGCGAGAAGAAGTCGCCCATCCATCGCAAGTGCATGCTCATCAACCTGCTCGACGAGGCGAAGAAGGCCGACGACCTCCGCGCCCAGGTGACGTTCACCAGCCGGCCGGACGCGCGCGGCAAGGCGACGCTGAGCCGGGCCCTGTTCACGATCTACTACGTCTACCAGGAGACGCCGACGCACTTCTTCGTCGGCGACCAGCCGCTCGGCCGGCTGTCCGAGACGTTCGTCGGCTGGGTGCCGCGCGAGCGCGTCTGCCAGTGGAACACGCGCGAGGCGGTCGAGTTCAACAAGGACGACAAGCGCTCGCGCCCGGCCCTCCTCTTCAAGACACGCCAGGAGCTGGAGGCGTACCTGAAGGCCGACCCGCTGCCGTCGCTGCGCGACCTCGGCCCCGACGGCGCGTTCGAGCCGAAGCCGGTCGCGACGGAGGACCTCGCCGCCCCGCGCTGGAAGCACTTCCAGGCGCGCTTCCCGCTCGTCTCCGAGGACGGCGTCACCCAGGGCGTCGAGCCGGTCGGCGGCTTCAAGGTCTACAAGGTCGGCGTCATCGGCGACGTCTACGCCCGCGACCTGCGCGGCGGCCCGATCCTGACGAACCGGCAACTCGAGGAGGCGCGCCGCCAGGTCGAGGAGATGCGCCGCCAGGTGGCGACGATCCAGGTGATGTTCGTCATCGACGCGACGTTCGGCATGGACGACTACTTCAAAGCCGGCCACGAGGCGGTCAAGCAGATCGCCGCCGGCGTCCGCGAGCTGGGCGACGCGACCGTGACGCCGCGGGTCGAGTTCTCGGTCAACTTCTACCGCGACCGGCGCAACGACGCCGGCGGCAAGATCCCCGCCTTCGACGGCTACCCGTTCAACGACCGGGTCGGCGACGTCCTCGACCGGCTCGCCGGGGCCCGGGCCCTCGGCGGCGGCGACGAGTACGACTCGGTCTACTACGGCATCAGCAAGGCCCTGGAGGCAGACCCGCGCCAGCCGCCGCCGCCCGGCCAGAAGACGAAGTTCGCCCCGAACGCGATCAAAGTCCTCGTCCTCATCGGCGACGACGGCAACGACGACACCGACAAGGAGTACACCCTTGATCGGGTCGTCAAGGACCTCGTCGCCGCCGGGGACGGCCAGCCGGTCAACTTCTTCGCCGTCTCGGTCGGCGACCAGGCGAAGCCGCGCTTCAAGGCCCTGACCGACCAGACGAAAGCGATCTCCGACCGGCTGCTCGCCCACCAGCGCGAGACGCTCAAACGGGCCTACGCCGGCAACCTGCCCGCCGAGGTGGACGCCGCCCTGACGAAGATGGCGGCGGATGGCCTGACGGGTGTCGATGCGAACAAGGTCGCACAGGGCATCGCCCGGCGGTTCGACCTGGCCCGGGCCGAGCTGCTCGTCAAGGAACGGCTCCTGCGCGACCTGGAGAAGGGCGAGACGCGCGTCGGCCCGGCACCCGCCCCGGCCGTGCCCGGCGAGGTGCCGGCCGGCTACGGCGTCGTCTGGGAGAAGCAGGTACTGGAAGAGTTGAAGAAGAAGGGATTGCAGGGGCTCCAGGAGGCGCGCGACGGCGTGCAACTGTTCCGCACCGGCTGGGTCGTCGAGCGCGACCCGGAGGAGCCGATCCCCAACGGCAAGCCGGAGGCCCCGCCGACGATCCGCCACGCCGTGCTCGTGAGCAAGGCCGAGCTGGAGAAGCTAAAAGTCGTCCTGGCGGTGCTGCTGGAGAAGTGGGACGAGGACGCCCTGGGCCGGAGCTGGCTGGAGGCGCTGAACACCGTCACCGGCGGCGAGGTGAAGAACGTCCGCGGCAACGACACGGCGTCGAACCTGCTCAAGATCCACCTCGGCCTGTCGGTGCGGACCATCGGCCTGCTGCACCTGACGTTCGACGAGCTGAAGCAGACCAAGGCGGCCGAGCTGCCGAAGCTGCGGCTGGAGCTGGAGCGGGCGATGTACCGCATCAACGACGTGCTGGAGCAGCAGGAGGCGACGTACAAGGTCGAGAAGGACCCGGCCAGCGGCAAGGACGTCGTCAAGCGCCTCGACCCGAAGCCGCGCGACTACTGGTGGGGGGCCGACCCAGCCCGGCCGGCGCTGAGCCCGCGCGCGTGGGTGGATCGGGACTACCTGCCGTGACCGCGTCGCCCTGCTTCACGCTCCGCCGGGTGAGTAAGACATACCGCCCGGCCGGCCAGCTGCCGGTGCCCGCCCTGCGCGAGGTGTCGGTCGTCCTGCCCTGGGGGGCACGCGTCGGCGTGCTCGGCCACTCCGGCGCGGGCAAGAGCACGCTGCTCCACCTGCTCGGCCTCCTCGACGTGCCGGACGACGACGGCGGGGTCATCCTCTTCCACGACGGCGAGCCGCCGATCGACTACCGGACGATGCCGGACGCCGAGCGCGACCGGCTCAAGAAGCAGCGCTTCGGCTTCGTCTTCCAGCGCGGCCACTTGCTGCACCACCTCACCGCCGCCGAGAACGTCGCCCTGAAGCTGACGCTGTCCGGCCTGCCGGTGACGGAGCGGCGTCAGCGTGCCCGCGAGCTGCTCGACCACCTCGGCCTCGGCGACCGGGCCGGCCGCCGGGCGCACCAGCTGTCCGGCGGCGAGGCGCAGCGCGTCGCCGTCTTGCGCGCCCTGGCGAGCAACCCGCGCGTCGTCTTCGCCGACGAGCCGACCGGGAACCTTGACCGCCGCAACGCCGACGACGTGCTCGGCCTCCTGTGCGACTGGCAGCAGGGTGGCAGCGTGGCCGAGCCGCGGACACTCCTGCTCGTGACGCACCAGGTGCAGGACGCCTGGGACCGCTGCACGCACTTCCTCATCCTCCGCCGCGACGCGGCCGGGCCGCCGACGTTCGTGGCGAAGGCCGACCTGGAAGGGCAGGGCGGTCGGGATGCCCTGGTCGGCCTGCTGACCGAGGAGGTCGCCGCGTCGGTCGCCCGGCCGCCGCTGCCGCCGTGGTCAGCCGGGAAGGTCGGCGTCCTGGCGCTGGCCGACTACTTCTGGCTCGCCTGGGGCGACCTGACCCGGCGCGAGCACCGCGCCGCGACGCTCGCCAACGGCCTCGTCCTCGGCTTCCTGCTCGTGCTGTCGTTCCTCGGCCTGGCTCTGCGCGACGGCATGAACCGCCTCATCGACGACCGGCTCCAGACGCTCGAAGCGACGACGTTCACCATCGACGGCCTCAAGACCCGCGACGGCTACCTGACCGACGAGCTGACGGCCGAGTTGACGAAGCTGACGCTCGACGGCCGGCCGGCGTTCGTCGAGGTGCAGCGATTCAACCTGTCGCCGGGCCGGCAGTTCCGCGTCCGGACGCCGGACGGCCTGGCCGGCGACCGGGCCGACCGCCTCGTCAGCGGACGGACCGCCCTGCCGGACGACCCGTACCTGCGCGCGCTCGTCCCGGCCGGCTTCGGCGGGCCGCAGGCGCGCGAGATCGTCGTCACGCGCCAGCTGCTGACGGAGACATGTCAGTCGCCGCCCGACGCCGGCGTCGTCTGGCTCGATGTCGCCGGCCAGGCGATGCCGCTGCGCGTCGTCGCCGTCGTCGAGGAGGTCCGCGGCGGCTACGCCTTCGTCCTGCCGGACGGCCTGGAGCAGCTCCTGCGCTCGGATCGGTTCAACCCGCAGCCGGTCGTTCGCGGCGTCGCCCTCGGCGGCGTCGGTGATGCCACCGCCCTGCGCGACAAGCTCCTCGCCGACGCCGACCTGGCCGAGCGCCTCGTGGAAGGCCGGCTGGATGTCGAGGCCGACGCGGGCCGGCTCGTCCTGCGGCTGAAGGACGGCCAGGTGCAGCGCCAGGACGTGATGCAGCGCCTCGGTAACACCTGGCGACGGCTGCTCGGCCAGCGCGGCTGGGTCGTCGTCGGCCGGGTCGGCGTCGAGGACCTGCCCGCCCCGGTCGTCGAGCTGCCGCCGGCGACGTTCGGTAAGGCGACGCTGCGCGTCCGCCACCCGGACGACCTGCCGGCCGTCCAGGAGAAGCTCGCCCCGCTCGGCCTGGGCGTCCCGGACGACGTCCTCGCCGTGCTGGCCCTCTTGCGCAACACGGTCCGGCCGCTCGGCGGGATGATCGCCGGCCTGGTCGGCCTCGCCCTGCTCGTCGGCGGGTGCAACCTCGCCGTGACGATGCGCCGCCTGGTCGGCGACCGGCGCGTCGAGATCGGCCTGCTCAAGGCCCACGGCATGACGACTGGCCAGCTCGGCGTGCTCTACGCCCTGGAGGGGCTGCTCCTGCTGGCGATGACGACGGCCGTGGCGTGGACGGCGGGTTGGCTGCTCGCCGGTTGGGGCAACCACACCGCCGCGTCGGCCGGCTGGCCGGCCCTGATCCGCTACGACGCCGCGGCGATCGGGTGGACCGCCCTGGCGGCGGTCGGCCTCGCGCCGGTCGTCTGCTGGCTGGCGACCCGCTGGCAGGCGGCCGTCACCCCGGCCGAGGCGGTGGCGTGACCCGGGCCGGAATAACCGCTACAATCGGCACGCTCGTCGTACTCTTCCCATACCGCCACGGCGACGGCGAATTGACACCACCCGGCCGATCGGGCGTAATGGACTCTCCGAACGATCGCCATCCAACACGGAGCCGCATCGATGCGCCGGCAGTTGCTGATCCCATTGCTCGTGGCCCTGCTCCTCCAGGCGAACGACTCCGGCGGCCAGCCGGGCGGCGCGGCCGGGGGCCAGCCGGGCCAGGAGCAGCCGGAGCCGAAAGACGTCCTCGACATCCTCAAGCTCAGCCTCAAGGACCTCGACGACCTCAAGGGCGTCGAGGTCGTCCGCGTCGCGGTCCGGCCGGGCGTCGTCGAGCTGGTCGGCCAGGTGCCGAGCCCGGGCCACAAGCCGAAGCTGAAGGACCGGGCCGAGGCCGCCCTTAAGAACGCCGTCGAGGCGAAGAAGCTCAAGGGCGGCCCGTTCGCCGTCGACGTCGCCGGCATGGTCGACGTCAGCGCCCCGGCCGACCGGCGCCTGGTCGAACTGCTCAACGCCCGGCTGTTCGGCCCGGGCAAGCCGCTCCAGGGCAAGCTGGCCGAGGCGGCCGTCAAGGACGGCGTCGTCGCGGTGAAGGGGTCGATCCTCGCCGAGGGGATGAAGGCCGCCCTGGAGAAGGAAGGCAAGGCCGCCCTCGACGAGGCCGTCGCGGCGAAGCTCCTGCCCGGGCCGTACGCGCGCGTCGATGCCTCCCAGCTGCGGCGCTACCCGAACGAGGTGTTCGGCATCCTCGACGCCAGCCTGCGCGACGCCCCGGAGCTGGCCGGGTTCAAGCTCGTCGACGCCGAGATGACGCCGGCCGGCGTGCTCAACCTCGCCGGCCTGGTCGGCTCCGAGGACCAGCGGCCGGCCCTGAAACAGCGGGCGATCGCCGCCGTCACGAACGCCGTCGAGAGCGGCAAGCTCCCGAAGGAGCCGGCCCTGGAGCGCGTCGATCTGACCAAGGTCCGCGTCGGCTCGTCGCCGGTCGACGAGATGCTCGTCGTCGAGAGCCTGCTGCCGGCCGCCCCGACGCGGGTCCTTCGGACGCAGTGGTACGCCCCGGACAAGGGCGAGCTGTACCTCGCCGGCCTCGTCGAGAGCGACGCGAGCAAGGCCCGCCTCGTCGAGGAGCTGAGCCGGCTGCCGATCGTGCGCAAGGTCGACGTCGGCGGCGTGCTGGTGCGGCAGACCGGCCTGCCGTTCCCCGGCGAGCCGACCGGGACGCTACTCGACGCCTACGACGCGCTGGGCCGCAAGGACGCCGACGCCCTGCTCGTCGCGGCGACGGCGTCGATCCGCAACGCCGCGCCGAACTCGGCGGCGGCGCTGAACTCGTGGTACATGCGCGCGGCGGCCCACCAGATGAAGGGCCAACGCCAGGAGGCGCTCGGCGACCTGCGCGTCGCCCAGGCCCTGGCCGAGAACCTCGCCGTCGCCGGCGGGTACTACGCGACGCTGGAACGCTTCCAGGGGCCGCAGCGGCTCGCGCTGTCCAACCTGCTCCGCGAGGGGCCGCGCGCCGTCGTCGGCGGGGCGCGGTGACCCCGGGCGAGCGGCACGGTTTCACTCCGCTCACCAGCCCGGAGCGCCAGCGACGGAAGGACTCGCCCGTCGCTGGCGCTCCGGGCTGGTCGGCGGGCTGACGCCCGCCATACTCAACGTGTCAAATCCCGCGCTCGCCGGTATACTACCCCACATGCCGCGCGGGCCGGGGCCCGCGCGTTCCGGTCCGACCGCGGAGCCGCCACCGACATGCTGCGACCTGCCACCCTGACCACGCGCGCCCTGCTCGAAGAACTCCTCGACCGCCGCGTCCTCCTCCTCGACGGCTCGATGGGCGCGCTCATCTTCTCCCGCTACAAGCCGGAGGAGGCCGACTACCGCGGCCGGCAGTTCGCGAACCACCCCGCCCTGCTCCGTAACTGCACCGACGTCCTCTGCCTGTCCCAGCCGGACATGATCGAGGAGATCCACCGCGCCTACCTCGACGCCGGCGCGGACATCATCGAGACGAACACGTTCAACAGCACGAAGCCCGGCCTGCTCGAGTTCGGCCTGCAGGACTTCGTCGGCGAGATCAACACCGCCGCCGTCGAGATCGCCCGTCGGGCCGCCGACGACTACACCGCCCGCGACCCGGACCGGCCGCGCTTCGTCGCCGGGTCGATGGGGCCGACGAACAAGATGCTCTCGATCGGCACCAACGTCGAGGACGCCGGCTTCCGCGACGTCACCTTCGACGAGATGGCCGCCGCGTACTACGAGCAGATCGCCGCCCTCGTCGAGGCCGGCGTCGACATCCTCGTCCCCGAGACGGCCAACGACACGCTCGTCCTCAAGGCGTGCCTGTACGCGATCCGGGCGTACTTCGACGAGCACCACGTCGAGGTGCCGGTCATCATCTCCGGGACGATCTACCCCGGCGGCCGGACCCTGTCCGCCCAGTCGGTCGAGGCGTTCTACACGTCGATCGCCCACTTCGACGCCCTGGCCGTCGGCCTGAATTGCGCTCTTGGCGTGGACCAGATCCGGCCGCACGTCGAGGAGCTGGCCCGCGTCAGCCACAAGCGCGTCGCCTGCTACCCGAACGCCGGCCTGCCCGACGGCATGGGCGGCTTCCTCGGCAGCCGCGAGCACACGGCCCAGGCCCTGGGCGAGTTCGCCCGCAACGGCTGGGTCAACCTCGTCGGCGGCTGCTGCGGCACCACGCCCGAGTGGATCGCCGCCATCGCCGAGCAGGTCGAGGGCGTCGATGTGCGGCGCGTCCCGGCCGCCGAGCCGGTCTCGGTCTACAGCGGCCTGGAGACGCTCCGCATCGGGCCGGACAGCGGCTTCATCCTCGTCGGCGAGCGGACGAACGTGACCGGGTCGCGCAAGTTCGCCCGCCTCGTCCGCGACGGCAACTACGACGCGGCCCTCGGCGTCGCCCGGGAGCAGGTCGAGGGCGGGGCGAACATCCTCGACGTCAACATGGACGAGGGCATGATCGACGGCGTCGCGGCGATGACGCGCTTCCTACAGCTGCTCACGCCGGACATTGCCCGCATCCCGATCATGGTCGATAGCTCGCGGTGGGAGATCCTCGAAGCGGGCCTGAAGTGCCTCCAGGGCAAGGGCGTCGTCAACTCGATCAGCCTCAAGGAGGGCGAGGCGGACTTCCTGCACAAGGCGCGGATCATCCGCCGCTACGGGGCGGCCGCCGTCGTCATGGCGTTCGACGAGCAGGGCCAGGCCGTCACCGCCGACCACAAGGTCGCCATCTGCGAGCGGTCGTACCGCCTCCTGACCGAGGAGGCCGGCTTCGACCCGCGCGACGTCATCTTCGACGTCAACATCCTCACCGTCGGCACCGGCATCGAGGAGCACAACAACTACGCCGTCGAGTTCTTCGAGGCGGTGCGACGGCTCAAGAAGTTGCTACCACTGGCGAAGACGTCGGGCGGCGTCAGCAACGTGTCGTTCTCGTTCCGCGGCCCGGACTTCGAGCTGGTCCGCGAGGCGATGAACTCGGCGTTCCTCTACCACGCCATCGCGGCCGGCCTCGACATGGGCATCGTCAACGCCGGCCAGCTCATGGTCTACGAGGACATCCCGGCCGAGCTGCGCGACCACGTCGAGGATGTCCTCCTCAACCGCCGGCCGGACGCGACCGACCGGCTCGTCAGCTACGCCAAGACGCTCGGGAAGAAGGGCAAGGCCGAGGAGCAGGAGCAGGAGTGGCGCTCCTGGCCGGTGGACAAGCGGCTGGCGCACGCCCTCGTCCACGGCATCGCCGACTTCATCGAGGCCGACACGGAGGAGGCGCGCCAGCAGGCCGCCAAGCCGCTCCACGTCATCGAGGGGCCGCTCATGGACGGCATGGCCGTCGTCGGCGACCTGTTCGGGGCGGGGAAGATGTTCCTGCCGCAGGTCGTCCGGTCGGCCCGCGTCATGAAGAAGGCGGTCGCCTACCTCCAGCCGTTCATGGAGGCCGAGAAGGAGGGCCAGACGCGGAAGGCGCGCGGCAAGGTCCTCATGGCGACGGTCAAGGGCGACGTCCACGACATCGGCAAGAACATCGTCGGCGTCGTCCTGGCGTGCAACGACTTCGAGGTGATCGACCTCGGCGTCATGGTGCCGTGCGAGAAGATCCTCGACACCGCCCGCGAGCAGGGCGTCGATATGATCGGCCTGTCGGGCCTGATCACGCCGTCGCTGGACGAGATGGTCCACGTCGGCCGCGAGATGCAGCGTCAGGGCTTCACGATGCCGCTGCTCATCGGCGGGGCGACGACCAGCTCGAAGCACACGGCGGTCAAGATCGCCCCGGGGTACGACGGCCCGGTCATCCACGTCAAGGACGCGTCGCGCTCGGTGCCGGTCGTCGAGAAGCTGGTCGGCACGACCGACCGCGAGGGCTACCTGGCCGACGTCCGCAAGGACCAGGCCGAGGAGCGGCAGACGTACCAGCTGCGCCGCCAGCGGACGCTCGTGCCGTTCGCCGAGGCGAAGGCGAAGCGCTTCGCGATCGACTGGCGGCCGGCCGACGTCGCCGTGCCGGAGTTCACCGGGGTGCGCGTCCTGCGCGACTTCCCGCTGGCGGACATCGTGCCGTTCATCGACTGGTCGCCGTTCTTCCTGACGTGGGAGATCCGCGGCAAGTACCCGCGCGTGCTCGAGGACAAGAAGTTCGGCGCGGAGGCGCGCCGCCTGTTCGCCGACGCCCGGCAGTGGCTCGACCGGCTGGTCAACGAGAAGCTCGTCCGCGCCCACGGCGTCTATGGCTTCTTCCCGGCCAACAGCGACGGCGAGGACGTCGTCCTCTACACGGACGAGTCGCGTACGACGGAGCGGATGCGGCTGCCGATGCTGCGGCAGCAGTGGCAGCGGCAGGACCAGACCGAGTTCCGCAGCCTGGCCGACTACGTCGCGCCGCGCTCGACCGGCCTGCCGGACCACGTCGGCGGCTTCGCCCTGACGGCCGGCGACGGGGCGCACGAACTGTCGGCCGCCCTGGCCGCACAGGGCGACGACTACGGCGGCATCATGGTGCAGGCCCTGGCCGACCGCCTTGCGGAGGCGTTCGCCGAGCTGCTGCACGCCCGGGTGCGCCGCGAGTGGGGCTACGGCATCGACGAGAACCTGACCAGCGAGGAGATGATCGACGAGAAGTACCGCGGCATCCGCCCGGCGGCCGGCTACCCGTCGCTGCCGGACCACAGCGAGAAGACGAAGCTGTGGGCCCTGCTCGACGACGCGGAGAAGCAGGCCGGCGTCCAGCTGACGGAGAGCTTCGCGATGTACCCGGCCGCGTCGGTGAGCGGGTTCTACTTCGGCCACCCGGAGGCGACGTACTTCGCGGTGGACCTGGTGACGCGCGAGCAGGTCGAGGACTACGCCCGCCGCAAGGGCGTCCCGGTCGCCGAGGTCGAGCGCTGGCTCGGGCCGAACCTGGCGTACGAGCGGGAATAAGAGACAACCCATCACGAAAGCACGAAAGTACGAAAGCACGAAAAAGAGGATTCACTTCTTTTTCGTGCTTTCGTACTTTCGTGCTTTCGCGATCCGTCTTCGTCTTACTTCCCGTCCGGGACGTCCGCCTGGACGGCCTGGAGGATCTCCTTGCTCTCGTCGTCCTGGAGGAAGGCGACGACCTTGAGCTTCTTCAGATCGACCGGCTTCGCCTCATCCGCGAACGGCTTCTGGCCGCGGATGGTGAACTCGTCGAGGTACTTCGTCAGCTTCTCCTTCACCTCGGCGAGCGACACGGTCACCTTCTGCGTCGCCGTCTTCTCCTTGACGACGAGGCCGTCGGTGCCGCCCGGGAAGTCGCGCACGACGTGGTGGTGCAGCCGCTGGCCGTTCCGGCCGACGTACTTCGTCACGTCCTCGACCAGGACGACGCGCAGCTTGACCTTCTCGCCCGGCTTGGCGACGTCGGCCGCCTTCGCCTCGATGGCGACTTTGTCGCCGTCGCGCTTCACGTCGAGGGTCAGCTTGGCGGCGTCCTCCGTCTCGACCGCCTTGGCGACGGCGTCGCGCAGCGTCTTGTAGCGCTCCTCGCCGTTCGGCTTGAAGCCGCCGAGCGCCTCGGTCTCGGCCCCGTTGAGGAACGCGGTCGGCGTGCCGCCGATCGCCTCGCCGTAGTACTTCTGGCGGTCGGTCGCCGCCGGGTTGGTCAGGGCGTCCGGGCCGGGGATGTGCAGGTGGTACTGCAGGAAGACGGCGTCGGCCGGCTTGAACGCCTGGACGCAGGCGTCGAAGGCGATGTCGGCCGAGACGCACGGCGGGCACTGCGCCCCGGTGAACAGTTCGACCACCGCGACCCGGCTGCCCTTGCCCTTGCGGCCAGCGAACGGGTCGACCTTGAAGTCGATGTTCCCCTTCTCGAACGCCTCGTCGAGCTTCGTCTCCAGGGCGTCGATCTGGGCCTGGAACTTCTTCGCCTCGTCGGCCTTGTTGTTCGCCTTGAGGGCGTCGACGATGAGCTGCGTCGCCGCCATCGCCTGGTCCGGGGTCGAGTCCTTCGTCACGGTCTTCATGTTCTGCTGGGCGAGCTTGAGGGCTAGCTCCGGCATCTTCTTGCCCTGGAGCAGGCCGCGGGCCGTGCCGGCGACGACGCTGGCGGACAGCTGCGGGGCGTACAGGCCGGCCTCCTTCTCGGCGCGGGCCAGGGCCGCCTCGACCTCGTCGGCCTTGGCGTCCGTCCGCAGGGCGACGCGCAGGAGGGCCTGCGTCCCGGCGACGAGCAGCGGCGAGCCGGGCTGCTTCTCCTCCAGCTCCTTCAGCGCCTTGCGCGCCGCTTCCAGGTCGGCGGCCTTGTTCAGCTCGGCGAGCAGCTCGCCGCCGGGGGCCTTGCGCTGGAAGTTCTGCGGGTCGAGTTCCTTCGCGTCGGTCCGCTCCAGCAGGATCGGCTGGACGTTCGTCCCGCCGATGATGATCGCGCCGCGGACGGCCTTCGCGTCCTTGTCGTCGGTCGGGTTGAGGACGAGGTCGAACGCGCGCGGCCCGGCGAGGGTGAAGCTGAGGGCGTTGCCCTTCTGCTCGATGTTCTTGACCGTCGCCCCTTGCAGGACCGGGACGCCGTGCGACAGGAACTTGACGTCGGCCTTGTCGGTGCCGCCGATCTCGAGCAGGGCCAGGTCGATGATCTGGTCGCGGTCGTAGACGCTCGCCTTGAACTTGCCGGCCGGCGGGGCGGCCTGGACGGCGCTCCACAGCGCCAGCAGCACGCCGGCGGCCGCCAGGAGGCGGATTCCTCGGAACATGGGATCTCCTTGCGTGGGGGGGGATAACAGAACAGGTAGTCTATGAGGCCCGCCGCGTCACGACGACCGGCCGCGCCGCCAGGCGAACACCTCGTCGACGATCTCGCCCAGGCCGAAGCGCGGCTCGTAGCCGACGGCCTGGCGCAGGCGGGCCGTGTCCGGGATGCGCACCGGGATGTCCTCGAACGCCGGGCCGAACGCCCGCTCGTAGGGGACGAACTCGACCCGGGCCCGCGGCGTCACCCGGCCGGCGACCGTCTCGGCCAGCTCGCGGATCGTCACCGGCCGCTCGCTGCCGAGGTTGAACACCCGGCCGACCGCGTCCGGATGTTCCACGAGACGCAGCACCGCCGGGACGATGTCCGCGACGTGGGCGAAGCAGCGCACCTGCTCGCCGGTGCCGTGGACGACGAGCGGCTCGCCGGCGAGGGCCGCGTCGACGAAGCGCGGCAGGACCATGCCGAAGTCGCCGACCTGGCGCGGCCCGACGACGTTGAAGAACCGGCCGATGACGACGGGCAGCCTACACCGTTGATGCGCCGCCAGGGCGAGATATTCATCCAGGGCCTTGGCGCAGGCGTAGACCCACCGGCCGCGGTGCGTCGGGCCGTAGACGAGGTCGTCGTCCTCGGTCAGGGGTTGTTTCGGGTTCTTGCCGTAGACCTCGCTCGTGCTGGCGAGGAAGAGCTTCTTGCCGGGCTGGCCTTCGAGCCGTTTGAGGATCGCCTCGACCGGGCCGATGTTCGTCCGGGCGGTCTCCTCGGGCCGCTCCAGGACGCGGCGGACGCCGACGACGGCGGCGAGGTGGTAGACCGTGTCGGCGGCGTCGATCAGCGGCAGGAGGACGTCGTCGTTCGTGACGCAGCCCTCGACCAGGGCGAGATGGGGATGTTGCCGGACGGCGGCGAGGTTGTCGCGTCGGCCGGTGGACAGATCGTCGAGGACGCAGACCTGCTCGCCGCGCGCCAGGAGCGCCTCGACGAGGTGCGAGCCGATGAACCCCGCGCCGCCGGTGACGAGAGCCGTCTTCATCGGGCTAGTCTACGACCCGCGGCCCGGCGAGCAAACCGCCTCCGGCCCGGACGTTATGGGGTCGACCGAGCCCGCGCCACGGCGCGGGGCGTCCGGCTCATCGCCGGCCCTCCTTCGTCCGGTCCAGGATGAACGTGTACAGCGTCGTCCCGCTGTTGGTGACGAATCCCTTCGGCCGGCCGAGTTCCGGGCGCGTCAGCCGCAGGCAGATGCGCACCTCGTCGCCACGGAGGACGTAGACGCCCTGGAACGTCTCTCCCTGCCGGGGGCCTTGTAGAAACGTGGCGTCGATCGTCTTCGGCGACCCGGCCGGGTTGAGCGTCATCAGGAAGTCGCGGACGAACAGCACCCGGAACCCGGCCACCGAGGCGATGTTGCCGTCGAACGTGACGCGGGCCTGGGCGAGGTCGCCGGGGGCGAAGAGGGGCTTGCCGTCCGTCTCGACGTGGCGGACGGTCCAGACGCCTTCGAGGCGCTGCTCCTCCCGCGCCACCGCGTCGGCACCGTTCGCGGCCGGCACCGGGCCGACGGGCGGCACCGGGGCCGGCACCGGCAGGGCCGACCCGCCGGCGAGGGACGCCCCGACGAGGAGGGCGGGGAGCAGACCGAGGGCCACGAGCTTCCAGGACAGCATCGACTTGCCTCCGTTGACGAGTTCGAGGACGCGGGCGGGGATGAGGGCGGCCCCGGCAGGGACCGCAAGCCGGGCAACCGCCTCGGCCAGCGCGGGCGGGACGGTCGCTGGCAGGACGCCGACCGCGAGGACCGCGGCCGGGCCGAACCCGCGCCGGGCGAGGGCGGCCCGGAGCATCTCCCGGCCGCGCTCCAGGCGTTTCTTGACCGCGGCGGCGGAAAGGCCCAGGGCGGCGGCCGCCCGCTCCTGGGTGAGGCCGTCCAGATAGCACAGGACGAGGACGGCCCGGTAGCGCTCGCCCAGGCGGGCCAGTGCCTCGTGGACGGCGGCGCGGACCTCGGCCCAGGTCAGGTCATCGGGAGCCGTGGACGCCGGCGGGTCCACCCGCGCCTCGTGGGCCCGCCGGCGTATGGCGGCGACGCGGGCCTTCTGCGCGGTCCGGTACGCCACGCCGTGCAGCCAGGCGGCGAGCGACCCGGGCCGGCGGATCGTGCCGGCGTTGCGGGCCAGGAGGAGGAAGGCGGCCTGGAAGGCGTCCTCGGCGTCGGCGTCGTTGCCGAGGACGGCCCGGCAGACGTCGAGCACCATCGCCCCGTGCCGGGCGACCAGGGCGGCGAAGGCGACCTCGTCCCGGTCGGCGGAGAACCGCCGCAGTAACTCCGGGTCCGTCTCGGTGGCGACGGCCGCACCGGCTGCACGGGCGACCCGGCGGACGAGCACGGAAAGTGCGGCGGCAGACATGGCACCCTCGCGGTGGCGGCCGTTCGTATCTCTCCGAATAGTGCCCGGAACGGCCCCGGGGGGCGACAGCTATTCTCCCGCGCGGTTCCGTCACGCGAAGCGTGTCGGCCGAGATTCCTCGCCTCGACTCTGTTATGCTAACGGGGAACGCGGAGGACGCCAGGCCATGCCGACCACGACGCTACTGACGACCGAGGAGCTACTCGCCCTGCCCGCCAACGGCACGGACCGCTGGCTCATCGCGGGCGAGCTGCGGCAGCGGCCCATGACCGTTCGCAACCGATTCCATAGCCGGGTCGTCGCCACCGTCACGACCGAGCTCGAACTCTGGCGGCGGTCGCAGCCGGAGCCTCGTGGCGAGGTGCTGACCGGCGACGCGGGTATCCGCCTCTCTCGCGATCCGGACACCACCGTCGGTGCGGATGTCTTGTATGTGTCAGCCGACGTCCTCGCTCGTCAGGCGGCGGAAGTCACCGTCATAGACGGCGTCCCCATTCTCGTCGTCGAGGTTCTGTCGCCGAACACGACCGTCGAGGAAATGAACGAGATGATCGACGCCTACCTGGCCGCCGGCGTGCCGCTCGTCTGGATCATCGACCCGTACCGGCGGACCGTCACGGTCCACAGGCCCGGCGATGAGCCGATCCTGTTCAACGTCCTCCAGCACTTGACCGCCGAGCCGCTCCTGGCCGGCTTCCGCGTCCCGGTCGCCCAGCTCTTCGCATAAGTCACCCGGCCCGCCGCCGGCGGAACCGCAGCCCGGCCAACCGGCGGTCCGCGTGCGACGGCCCGTCGGCCGTCAGCAGCACGGGGGCCAGATCGGCCACGCGGGCCAACAGGCTGTCGCGGTCCGTCGCGACGAAGGCCGGTTCGGCAGTCTCCAGTGCCCGCGTCAGGCCCTCTTGCCACGCCAGGTCCGGCACCGACGCCGGTACCAACGGCCCGCTTCGATAGGCCTCGCACACCTGGGCGTCGGCCGCGACCTGGTCGAGATGACTGACGCCGACGCCGTCGAGCCGGACGACGCACGCCGCGGCGTAGCGCAGCAGCGGCAGGTCGAGCCAGCCGCAGCGGAGGTGGCCCTGCCAGGCGTTCCACGGGTTGCCCGGGTCGCCGAGCCGCTCCGTCAGCCCGGCCGAGAACGTCGGCAGCGGCCCGGCCCCGTGCCGCGTCGTGTACGCCCGCGTCAGGCCGAGGACGGCCACCGCGTCCACGGCCAGCCGATCGACCAGCTCCCAGGCGTGGTGCGGCGTCACCGTGCTCCAGGTCGTGTACGGATGGAAGCCGCGGTACTCGTCGAGCAGGACGCCCTGCGCCCCCTCGAAGACCGCCGTCCGCCACGCCGGCGGCTCGGCCGCGATGTCTCCCACCATCTCCAGGTGGCGGGCCTCCGTGTCGGCGTCGAGGCCGAGGTCGAGCGACGCCCGGTCGGCCTCGTCGAGACGCGGCAGGAGCGGCTGCACCTCCAGCAGGACGCGCTGGCGGAGCAGCTCCAGCTTCGCCCGCAGCCGGCCGGTCTCGCGCAGGTCGGCGGCGACCGGGGCGTCCGCGCCGTGGCGGAGCCAGTAGCTCCGCGCCTCGCCGACGCCCTGGCCGCAGGAGCCGTGCCGGGCCGCGCCGCGGGCCAGTTCGCGCGCCCGGTTCATGGCCCGGTGCCAGGCCGTTGTCACCAGGCAGTCCGGGTGGACCGTCAGCGACCCGAACGGGTCGGCGACGCCCAACTCGACGAGGTGATCCGCCTCGCGGCGCAGGGCGGGCGGATCGATGACCATCGCCGGGCCGAGGAACGTCCGCGCCCCGGCGAGCGTGCCGGCCCCGAACTGGGAGAACGTGTGCCGTCGGCCGTCCGGCAGCTCGACGTTGTGGCCGGCCTGGCCGCCGCCGCAGTAGCGGACGACCAGGTCGGCCTCGAACGCCCGGGCGAGGAAATCGACCGTCGCCCCCTTCGCCTCGTCGCCGAAGCCGAGGCCGACGGTCAGGATGGCGCGGCGCATGTCAGCCGTCCTTCGGGCTGGCCTTCGCCAGGGCCCGGCCGACCGCCCGCGCGACGCCGGCCGACGCGCCGGCCCCGGCCAGGTCGTCGCCGAGGCCGGCCAGCTCGATCTTGCCCTCCGCCAGGCCGATCGTCGCCGCGATCAGCTCGCAGATGCCGGCCGGGTTCTCCAGCTTGAGCACGTTCTGGCCGAGCAGGCCGACCCAGCGGCGATGCACGTCGCGGTTGTCCCAGTGGGCGGTCAGCCGCGGGATGACGAAGTAGACGTGGTACCGCTCGCACAGCCGAGCGAGCACCGTCTCGGTCGGCACGTCGGCCTGGAGCCGCTCGCCGAGCAGCCGCTCGACCTCGCGCCGCTTGACGGCGGGGTAGGGGGCCTCGTCGCCGATCAGGAACAGGTAGCCGCGCTGGCCGCGCTTCTCGTAGCAGTCCAGCGCGGTGTGGTGCGCCAGGAAGTACATCGCCAGCTCGTACGACTCGGTCACCTGGCCGCCGCCGCCGCCTTCGAGGTAGAGCCGGCCGAGGTCCTCCTCGATCTCGATGCCGGACTCGAACTGGCCGACCTGGAGCGGGGCGGCGTCGCACGTCGCGTCGCCGACGCCGCCGATCAGGATCTGCGGGTCGGCGAGGTAGCCGCGCTCGATGAGCAGGCCCATCAGGCGCGGCAGGTTCGCCTGGAGGATGCGCGGCACGCCCTGCATGCTCCCGGTCACGTCGAACAGGACGGCGACGGCGCGGCTGTCCGGGTGGGCGTCGCCGTCGCGCGACTCGCGGAAGGCGACGCCGAACGGGTTCATGCGCTCGTGGACGCCGGCGGTGACGGCCCCCTGGCGGATGTCCTGGTCGTGCTCGAACGCGTCGCGGCCGGCGGCCGCGCGCCGGCGGGCCCGGTCGCGGTAGTCGGCGTCGGACCAGCAGGTGTTGCCCATGAGGTGGTTCCTGGGGGAATGTGTCGTATCTACACGAATTGTACGCTGGAGTTTGTGTAATATCAACACGAATGCGCGTGCAGGGAGGTGAGGGCCACCCAAGCCCAGGCACGGCGGTGCCTGGGTTCCGGTCGCCCCAGGCACCGCCGTGCCTGGGCTTGTATGGATGGGGGAGATGGTGGTGTTCAGGGAAAAGGGTTGAAGCGCCGCGCCGCCCCGACGGGCGTCACTCCCGCAGCCCGAATAGCTTCCACATCGCGTCGAGGAGGCTGTGCCCCTGGGCGGGCCGCTCCGGGGCCTGCTGCGTCTCCTCGTTCAGGGCGCTGATCGGCCCGTGCAGGAACTGGTTCTGCAGCTTGCGGAACGCCCCTTCGATGTACTGGCGATCCTCCTCGGTCAGCCGGCCGTTCAGCTTCGCGAACAGCGCCTCGAGGATCGCCCGCCGCTTCGCCTCGAAGTCCTGGGTCAGCCGCTGGATGAGCGGCCCCTTCGCGCGCTTGGCCCACTCGGTCAGGAACTTCTTCGCCTCCGCCTCGACGATCATCTCGGCCGCGCCGACGTGCTTGAGGCGCTCCGCCATCGTCGCGTCTTTCAGGCGCTGCAAATCGTCGATGTTGAACAGGACGGTCCGGTCGCCGTCGTGCAGGGCCGGGTCGAAGTCGCGCGGCACGGCGATGTCGAGGATGACGACCGGGTGGTCGCCGCGGCGCGACCGGCGCAGGGCCTGCACCCGGTGCCACCGGGCGGCATCGACGATCGGCTCCGGGGCCCCGGTCGTGCTCAGGACGATGTCCGCCGCGGCGAGGGCGTCGTCGAGCTGCTCCCACGGCACCGCCTGGCCGCCACAACCAGCCGCGACGGACCGGGCCTTCTCCGGGCTGCGGTTCGTCACGAGGATCTTCGCCGGCTTCAGGGCGGCGAGGTGCTTGAGCGTCAGCTCGCCCATCTTGCCCGCGCCGATGACGAGGATCGTCTTGTCGCCGAAGTGGTCGAACACCTGGCGGACGTAATCGACCGCGGCGCTGGAGACGGAGACGTGGCCCTTGGCGATGCCGGTCTCGGTGCGCACGCGCCGGGCGACCTGGCGGGCGTGGCGGAACAGGGCGTGCAAGAGCGGGCCGACGCTCGCCTTGTCCTGGGCCAGCTCGTAGGCGGTCTTCACCTGGCCGGCGATCTGGCCCTCGCCGAGGACGAGGCTGTCCAGGCTGGCCGCCACCTTGAAGAGGTGGCGGACGGCGTCGCCCTGTTCGAGGGCGTACAGGTGCGGCCGGAGCGCGGCCGGCTCCTGGCCGTGGAACTCGCCGACGAAGCGGACGAGGCCGTCGGTGGTCAGCGCCTCGCGGTCGGTCGGGGCGCGGTCGAGGGTCTGGGCGAGGTACAGCTCGACGCGGTTGCAGGTGGACAGGATGACCGCCTCGCATTCGAGGCGGGTGGTGAGCAGTTCCAGGGCGCGCGGCAGCTGCTCGCGGTCGAAGGCGAGCTTCTCGCGGACGGCGACGGGCGTCGAGCGGTGGCTGCAGCCGACGGCCAGGAGCTTCATGACGGTGGCTACCGGTCCGGGGTGGGAACGACCGATTCAGTCTATCCGATCCCGGCCCGGAAGGCGAGCGGCTGCGGGCGACCGCGCGCGGCCTACTCCTCGGCGAGCGCCTTCCGCCAGGCGGCGGCGGTCGGCTCGGCGTCCTTGCCGGTCAGCTGACGCAGGGCCGTCACGGCCGCCGTCCGGTACGGCGACGGCCCGTCGCCGTTGGCCTTCTTGACCAGGGCGCGGTAGGTGTCCGCCTCGGCGACGGTCACCTCGCGGGCGCGGACGAGGAAGTCGAAGCGCTGCGTCTCCGGCCACGGCTTCGCGTCGGCGACCGGCAGCTTGACGGAGAAGTCCTGGCGGAGGTAGGTCACGTCGAACGACGCGAGGACGTCCGGGACGGAGAACCGGCCGTAGCCGCCGGACGGCGTCGGCGTCGGCAACTCCTGGCCCGGCAGCGGCACTGGGGCGCTCAGGCCGACGCGCACCCCCCCACGGCCGCTTTTCCCTCGGAAGTCCTCCCCGTCGATGGCGGCCGCCGTTAGCCGGGCCGGGTCCATCGGCGAGTGGCAGAGCAGGCAGTTGCGCAAGTGGTTGATCTTGACCAGCTCGCGGACGACGTGGACCGTCTTGCCTTCCTTCTCGACCTGCTCCGGCTCGCGCGGGTCGGCCTTGTCGAGCGCGGCGACGAGTTGCGGGACCAGGCCCTTGCGCTTCAGGGTGACGATCGCCTCGGCGGCGCGCGCGGCGACGGCCGGCCAGGGGTAGCTCAGGCCGCGGGCCAGCAGGGCGTCGATCTCCGTGCCGGGGCGCTTCGCCAGGGCGGCGACGGCGTCGCGGCGGACCGGCTCGTCCTCGGCGAAGAGGGCCAGGTTGGCGAGGGCCTTCGTCGCGTCGGCGTGCGGCAGGGACGCAAGATACTGCACCGCCTGCCGGCCGACCGCGGCCCCCTCGGGGCCGGTCACCTGAACCATGGCCGCGATGCGCGACCGGACCGACACCTCCGGCGGCTCCGACGACCAGGTCGGCATCCCGCTCGCCAGGTTGGCCGGGTCGCGCAGCACGATGCGCAACTGGTCCAACTCGGCCTGGAAGCTCTGTCCCTGCTCCGGCGACAGGCGGCAGGCGTCGCCCATCACGAACGGCAGGCCGGCCAGGTCGGGCCGCGCCTGGACCAGGGCCGCGACGAAGGCGTCCGTCTTCGTCGCGTTGACGTGGTTGATCTTGTCGATCCGGGCGGCGACGTGCTCGAAGGCGTCGTTCGGCGTCAGGCCGGCCGGGGCCGGGTCTTCGAGGCCGACCTCGGGCACCTCGGCCAGGGTCCGCGGCAGGCGCGTCGGTACGGTCGGCACGGCCCGGGCCGGGACGAGGGCGGCGTGGCTCGCTTCCGGGTCGAACTTGACCGCGACGCGGGCCGTCGCCAGCGTCAGGGCCGCGGCGTCCTTCGCCCCCGTGACGGCGACGCCAATGTCGCCGGCGCGGCGCGGCGTGACGCGCACCGGGACGGTGTAGACCTCTCCTGGGGCGAGAACCGGCACCGTCGCCGTCACCTGCCGGGTCGGGTTCGTCGCCTGGATGCCGCCGCCCCCCCGCAGGCCGCCGCGCTTCTCGATCCCCATCAGCGGCTCGTCGATGTTCAGTACCTCGCCGCCCCGGCCCATCGCCGCGTGGGAGATGACCAGCTCGACCTTGTCCGCCATCGGCTTGACGTCGGTGTTGACGACGCGGACGAGGACGACACCCGGCCGATCGACGACGCACTCCTTGAAGGCGGTGACCTTGAAGTTGAGGGGCGTCGGCCCCTGGGCCTTCTCCGGCAGGCGGGTCGGGTCGTGCGGACCGACCGGCCAGACGTGGCTGACCTGGGTCGTCGCGCCGCCGGAGCGGAGGGTGACCTCGACGCCGGCCGGGCCGACCTTGCGCGGGGTGAGCCGCAGCCGGACGACGTGGACGTCGCCGGCGGCGATCTCGGCGACGGTGACGCGGTGGTCGGGCTCCTTGCTGTCCTGCTCGAAGTGGGCGTCGAGCCGGGCGTGGAAGGCGACGTCCTTGACCGGGGTGAGCCCGGCGTTGAAGAGGAAGAACTCGACGGTGTCGCGCCGGCCGAGCATCGGGTCGTCCGGGCCGCGGGCGACGACCTGGATCGCGGCGAGCGGTGCGGGCGGCTCGACGTCGGCGAGGGCGGCCCGGTCGCGGCCGAGCGAGTCGCCCGGGCCGATTAGGGCCGTCGCCAGGAAGACCAGGCCGAGCGCGACGACGCGGGAAGTGGAGCGGGCCGTTCCGGTGGGGCTCACGAGCGTACTCCCTCGATTCGGGTTCCGCAGCAAGGGGAGGACCGGGCGTCCATCTTCCAGGAACGACGAGGCGGGGGGTAGTTTTGTTTGCCGAGTTGTTACAAACGGCGGGCGTGGGACTCCGGCTGGGCGCGGCCGCGACGGCGGGGTATGATCCAACGGACGGGCCATCCCAGGGAGGGGATTCGCGGGAATCGGAGCGATCTCCAGAAGCTCGCCCAGGTGCGGGTTCGCGACGCCGGTCTGTTGTTGAAGGCGAAGCGATGGCCGGCGGCGTACTACCTGGCAGGGTACGCGGTCGAGTGCGGGCTCAAGGCGTGTATCGTCGGCCGTCTGGAACGGGAGCCGGACTTGATCTTCGTCGAGCGTCGGTTCTCGGAGCGGTGCTGGACTCACAACCTGGAAAGCCTGCTCGCGCTGGCCGGGCTTGCGGCGACCCTGGCGACCGAGGCGGCCAGCCATCCGGAACTAGCGGTCAGCGGGGACATCGCGAAGCAGTGGGACGAGGAGAGTCGCTACCGCCTCGCCACGAAAGGGCAAGCGGACGACTTGTACGAGGCCGTCGCGGACACGAAGCACGGGGTGCTGAAATGGATTCGGGCTCGCTGGTAGACTACCGCATCCGAGGCGGTCAGGAGATCCTCGACTGGCTCGCCCAGGAAGGGGTGCCGGTGTCCGCCGCCTGCTGGCTGCGCCCCGATGAAGACGGCCCCTGGTCGCTCTACCTGGCGACGCCGCTGGCCGAGCGAGCCGGTTCGCTCCGCCCGGCGACCCGCCGCGTCCTCGATGCGCTACGCCGGCTGCCGCCTCCGGCGGTCCTCGGCCCGATGGACGTCACCGTCATCGCGGCGGACGATCCGGTCGCCCTGGCTGTGCAAGAGTGGCACCGCCGCTACCCCGGTGCCGGGTCGATCCGACTCGCCGGTCAGCGATTCGGCGACCGGCTCGCCGACACGGTCTACGTCTACCCGCCGCTCCCGACCCCGGTGGCCTGATCGACCCGCTCCCGCAGCATCGCCCGCACCGCCTCGACGCCGTCGGCCGCGAGCAGGGCCGGCCCGTCCAGCGCCGCCAACTCGCGGGCCAGCGCCCGCCGTCGCTCCGGGTCGGAGGCCGTCTCCTGGGCGAAGACGCGCGCCTCCTCCAGCAGTTCCAGCCACGTCGCCAGGCCCTCCGGAAGCAGCGCCTCCAGCCGCTCGCGCAGGTGGGCCGCCAGGGCCGGGGCCGCCCCGCCGGTGCCGACCGTCACCACCAGGCCGCCGCGACGGACCGTCGAGGGGAAGTGCAGGTCGCCGGCTTCCGGCACGCTCGCCGCGTTGACCCACAGGCCGCGCTCGCGCGCCCAGCGCGCCACCTCGGCATCGACGGCCGGGTTCGCCGCCGTCACGACGAGGGCGACGCCGTCGAGGTGCTCCGGCCGCACGTCCGCTTGTAGCCACATCAGCGAGGGGTGGTCGAAGTCGTCCGGCCGGGGCTCGCACGCCACGAGCCGGACCGCCGCCCCGGCGGCGAGCAGCGCCGCCGCCTTGCGGCGGCCGACCGGGCCGCCGCCGACGACGAGCGCCAGCTTGCCGGTCACGTCGAGGTGGACAGCGAGCATGGCGAGAACCTCTCCACCTTGGGTTGGGATTGATTCGCTCCAGCCGTCGGAGAAACAATCACCGCCGGAGATCTTCATTTATCCGAGGGCGTCGCGATGCGCTGGCTGATTCTACTCCTCCTGCTGGCCGGGATCGCCCAGGCCGACCCGCCGAGATCGCTCCAAGTCGTCGAGCCCGGCCCGACCGAGATGCCGCGACTCGTCCTGCCGCCGGATTTGCTCCCGAAGGGGCTCGTCGGGCCGGGCGAAGCGTATCGCGATTCGCCCGGGTCGCCGCTTCTTGCCGGGGTCGCCCTGGCCCTGGCGGCGGTCCTCTTCGGCTTTCGGATCGCCGGCAAAACACTGCCGGTGCCGCGTCTCGCCTTCGGCACGGGCCTGACGTTGCTCCTGCTCGCCGGCTTCAGCGGCTGCGGTGCCGGGCAGCCCGAGGTGATCCTTGACGCTTCGGCGTCTTGCGCTCCGTTGGTCGGCCACGAAGACGGCCTCCAGGGGGAGGTGCTGCTCGAACGGGGCCAGGATGACACGGCTGTTCGGCTCGTCGCCCCGGCGAGCAAACTCCGCGACCTCGCCAGGCCGTGAAAGGAGATCCGATGCGTACCGCTTTCGTCTCGTGCGTGGTGCTCCTCCTGATGACGGCCGGGCTGCTGGCCGATGTCGCGCCGCCGTTCTTTGGGCCGACGCGGCGAACTCACAGGCCACCGAGACAACTCCATTTCTCGCCGCGCAACGCGGTGCCGATCCGCATCCAACTCGATGACGGACCACCGCGCGTCCGGATACCGCGAGCGCTCCTGCCGCGCGCCGAGCGCTCGGCGTCGGGCCTTGGGGGCGTGCTGGTGATCGGGGCCGTGTTACCGTTGGCGTTCTGCCTGCGCCGTCGAGCCCGCGCCGCCTTGTTCGTGGCGGTCGCCCTGGCGGCGTCCGGCCCGCTGGTCGAGGCGAATGGTCCCTTTTTGCCTTCCCGCCTGGTGGAAGGGATCACGCCCGCGCGGCCACCCTACCTCGAGGTCGATGGCCTCCGCGTGGAGGTCGTCGAGGCCGGCGACCGGATCCAGATTTTCCTGCCGCGCGCCCAGGTGGACGCACTCAAGAGCCCGACGCCAGCGGTTGCAACCCAGACCCTTGAGCGGCGCTGATTTCCTCCGCGACCTCCGGGATCTGCGCCAGCCGCAGCCGGATCGCGTCGGCGTAGTCCGGCGACAACTCGACGCCGAGGTATCGCCGTCCCAGCCGTTTCGCCACGGCGAGCGTCGTCCCCGAGCCGGAGAACGGGTCGAGGACCACGTCGCCCGGGTTCGACGCGACGCGGATGATGCGTTCGAGCACCCCTTCCGGCATCTGGCACGGGTGGCCGGTCCGCTCCTTGAACGTGCCGCACACCCGGGCGACGTACCACGTGTCGCTCTCCGCCGGGAAGCAGCGCTCCTCCTCCTGCGGCCGGAGCACCCACGTGTCGTCGGGCAGCTTGCCGCGCGGGTCGGCCCGCCGGTCGGCGTACGTCGTCTGCCGGGCGGACGGCACCCGCACCGCGTCGGCGTTGAACGTGAAGTGCTTCGGGTCGGCGACGTAGTAGAAGACGTGGGCGTGGCTGCGGTTGAACTTCTTGCGGCAGCTCACCCCGAACGTGTAGTGCCAGACGATCCAGTTCCGCAGCGTCAGGCCGAGGGCGTCCATCCGCACCTTGACCTCGGCGGCGTACTCGTCGCCGATCGCGACGAAGAACGCCCCGGTCGGCTTGAGGACGCGCTTCACCGCGGCGAGCCACTGCTCCGTCCAGGCGAGGTAGTCCTGGCGCTCGCGGCGGTCGTCGTACTTGTCGTACTCGTAGCCGATGTTGAACGGCGGGTCGGCGAACGCCAGGTCCACGCTCCCGGCCGGCAGGCCGTCGAGGTGGATGAGGCAGTCGCCGGTGAGCAGGTCGCTCGTCATGGTGCGGTCTCGCGGAATCGTCCCGACATACCTCCTTTCAGGGTGGGATGTTTTATGCCGAAAGCAAGCCCTGAACGGGTCGTTCCGGGTGGCGGATGCTCCGAACCGGGCGGCTCTGCCGGTTGGGCGGGTTGCGCCGCGAGAGAAAGCGGCGAACGATTGGCCCGGCGGCATTTTCCGAGGTAGGGTTAAGAAATCTCCCGCACGCGGCTCCCCGAGGCGTCCAACTATGGTGGGGCAGGTCCTTCTCGGCAAGTACAAGGTGATGCGCCCCCTCGACGAGGGGGGCATGTGCCGCATCTTCGTCGCGAAGCAGCTCGACCAGGCGCGCGAGGTCGTCGTCAAGGTCCTCAAGCCGGAGTACGCCAACCAGGCCAAGGCGCGCGAGCACTTCCGCCGCGAGATCTACATCCTGTCGAAGTTCCAGCACCCGAACGCCGTCGCGTACTACGACGCGGACGGCAACGACCCGAAGGGGCCGTTCCTGGTGATGGAGTACCTGCGCGGCGCGGACCTCGGCGTCCTCCTCGCGCGCGACGGCCGGTTCGCCCCGGACCGGACGGGCCGGCTGCTCGCCCAGCTGTGCGACGTCCTCCAGGCGGCCCACGACGCCGGGGTCGTCCACCGCGACCTCAAGCCGGGCAACGTCTTCATCCTCTACCCCGGCACGCCGCAGGAGACGGTCAAGCTGATGGACTTCGGCCTGGCGAAGCTCGCCTCGCACCTGTACATCGCCCCGGAGGAGGTCGCCCTCCTCGGCGAGACGCTCACCGCGGCCGGCACGCCGGAGTACATGGCCCCGGAGCAGATCCGCGGCCTGGACGTCGATCGCCGCAGCGACCTCTACGCGCTGGGGGTCGTGATGTACGAACTGCTGACCGGCAAGCGGCCGTTCATCCGCTCGTCGGTCGAGGCGCTGCTGCTGGCCCACACAGACGACGACCCGCCGCCGTTCGCGGATCACGCCCTGCCGGAGCCGGTCGCCCCGGCGATCGAGCAGGTCGTCCGCCGCTGCCTGGAGAAGGTGCCGGAGCGGCGCTACGACCAGGCGGTCGAGCTGATCCTCGCCTACGAGAAGGCGCTCGGCCGGCGGCTGACGCAGGGCCGCACTTACGGCGTGCCGCCGCCGGCGGCCGAGACGCCGCGCGACCGGGCGTCGGCGGCGCTGCAGAAGGCGCGCGCCTTGCTCGGCCGGGAGCCGGGTTCCGGGTCGGACCCGGGCACCGAGCCCCGACCGACGCCCGGCTCGGAGCAGGGCCTGCGCCGCCGGCCGACGTCCGGCTCGGAGCACGGCCGCCGGCTCGCGACGCTGGAGGCCCCGGTTCGTCCGAGCCAGGGCGACCCGAACGTCGTCGAGCACAGCCTGGAAGCGAACATGCCGGAGGCGATCGCGATCGTGAAGCTGAAGGGGTTCATCTTCGATCTGGGCGGCGAGGTGATCGAGAGCGTGCCGGGGATGATTCGCGTCCGGCTCGGCAAGGTCGCGAAGAAGGAGACGGGCGTCCTGGCGTGGCTGACCGGGAGCAAGTCGCAGGCGCAGCCGACGTTCCCGCCGACGGACGTCGAGCTGCACATGGCCCGGCGCGACCTGCGCCAGCCGGGCCAGCTGACGATCACGATCCAGCTCCGTCCGGCGGACCGCGCCCCGGCGACGCCGGCGTGGCGCGAGCTGTGCCAGCAGGTGGCTCGGCAGCTCCAGGCGTACCTCATGGGGCGGTGACCGCCGACCCCGAGCCCGACGCGCAAGCCAGAAAAGACCCGGGACGTCAACTGACGCCACCCAGGTTCGTCTTCGACACGTCGGCCACCTCCTGGTGCAGGCTCCGGCCGTGCGAGTCCATCGTCACCACGGCCGGGAAGTCCTTCACCACCAGCTCCCACACCGCCTCCGGAGAGCCGAACTCCTTCAGGTAGACCGCGTTCACCTTCTCGACGCAGCGGGCGTAGATCTGCGCCGCGCCGCCGATGCCGTGCAGGTAGACGCAGCCGTGCTTCTGGCACGCCGCCAGCGTCTTCGGCCCCATGCCGCCCTTGCCGATCACCGCCTTGATGCCGTACCGGCCGATCACGTCCGCCTGGTACGGCTCCTCGCGGATCGACGTCGTCGGCCCGGCGGCCATCACCTTGTACGTCCCGTCGCCCTCCAGCACGACCGGGCCGCAGTGGTAGATCACCTGGCCGTGCAGCACCGGCAGGTCGCCGCCCTTGTGCAGGTGCTTGTGCACCTCGTCGCGGCCCGTGAAGACCGTGCCCGACAGCAGCACCATGTCGCCGGCCTTCAGGCCGCGCACCTGCGCCTCCGTCAGCGGCGTCGTCAGCGAGATCGCCTGCGCCCGGGCGCTGCCCAGTTCGAGCAGGTCGCCGCCCTCCCCGGCGTAGTCGCGGTCGAACTCGTTCGGGGCGTGGTAGAGCCAACGCTCGACCTGACCCTCCGGCGTCAGCACGACGCCGCGCCGCCGGTACGCCCAGCACATGTACGCCACGCTGACGAAGAACGACGCCGGCAGGCGGTTCAACGCCCCGACCTTGCAGCCGCCGACGGTCAGCTGGCCGCCGAAGCCCATCGGGCCGATGTCGAGCTGGTTCGCCTCGTGCAGGATGCGCGCCTCCAACTCGGCGAGCGCCGGGTCCGGGTTCGTGTCGTCGAGGTCGCGCAGGAGCTGGTGCTTGGCCCACTCGTAGCCGCTGGCCCGGTCGCCGCCGATGCAGACGCCGAGAAAGCCGGGGCCGCAGCCCTTGCCCTGCGCCTGCCAGACCGCGTCGAGGATGCACTGCCGCACCCCCTCCAGGTCGCGGTCGGCCCGCTTGCCGTGGCCGAGCGTCTGCGGCAGCGAGTACTGCGCGCTCATGTTCTCGCAGCCGCCGCCCTTGAGGATCAGGCGCACGTCCACGCCCGGCTCGCGGTGCTGGTGCCAGTGGAAGACCGGGCTGCCGGGGCCGAGGTTGTTGCCGGTGTTCCGACCCGTGACGGAATCGACCGAGTTCTGGCGAAGGTAGCCCTTCGCCGTCGCGTCGGCGACGGCGTCCTTGCAGACCTCCTCCAGCGCCAGCTGGTCGAACCCGGCCGGCGTCGCGACGTAGAACGTGATCGTGCCGGTGTCCTGGCAGATCGGCGCGCTGAGCCGCTTCGCCAGGCCGACGTTCTGCATGACGAGGGCGAGGGCCAGCTCGGCCTTCGAGCCGGCCTGCTCGAGCTGGCGTCGCACCTCCAGGACGTGCGAGACGTCCGGCGGCAGGTACGCCGACGTGCGGCGGATCAGTTCGAGCATCTGGGCACGGAATGCGTCGCGGTTCATGACTTCTTCTGACTCCGGGCGAATCGTTCGGGCGTCGGTGCCGCGGAATCAAAGACAGGATTAACCACGAAATACACGAAATACACGAAAGAAGACGAAGACAGAAGCCAAGGAACGGTTTTGGTGTTCTTTCGTGTATTTCGTGTATTTCGTGTATTTCGTGGTTCCACTCTCTTCCCGGTCGGTTACCCCTCGCCCGGCCCCTGGGTGCCGCCGGTGTACTTCTCGTCCTCGGCCTTGTGGCCGACGAGTTCCTCGGCCTTGTAGCCGCCGATCGCCTTGAAGTAGAGGATCAGCAGCAGGTAGCCCAGCGCCATCGCCGCCGGGACGGCCGCCGTGTAGATCAGGGCCATCTGGCCGCCGTACTGGGCCGCGTCGCGGACGTAGACCTTGTCCTCGGTCGCGTTCGGCTCGGCCTGCTTGACCCACCAGTTCACCCGCGCCGCCAGCGCCTTCGACGCCTTGTCCTCCGCGTCGGCGAGCACCGCGTCCGGGTGGGCCTTCTGCCAGTTCTCGACGTCGGTCTTCAGCAGCGCGCCGTTGCCGTTGTTCCGGCCGGGATCGCCGAGCAGGTCGGCGACCTTCGACCCGTCCAGGCCGGGGCTCGGCGGCAGGAACAGGAAGCCCTTCTCCTCGATCTTGCCCTTGTCGTCGCGGGAGGCGTAGCGCTCGAAGGCCGGCTCGCTCTTCTGGCGCAGGTACGCCGTCGCGAAGACGTTCTGGTTGTAGCCGATGCCCGGCCCGCCGAGCAGGCCGGCCGACAACATGCCGATGCCGCCGATCATGCCGAGCGTGACCGCCCCGCCGCGCGGGAAGCGCTCCGACACGACGCCGAGCATCGTCGGCCAGAAGAACGTCTTGCCCAGGCCGTAGATGGTCGCCGCCGCGACGCACAGCAAGATGCCGGTCGAGAAGCCGAGCAGCACCAGGCCGACCGCCCCGAGGACGGCGCTGGCGAAGAGCAGGCCGAGCGGCGAGATCTGGTGGACGATCGGCCCGGCGAAGAAGCGCAGGGCGAACATCAGGCCGGACGTCCACATGAACAGGTACAGGCCGGACGACTTGTCGTCGAGGATGCGGCCGGTGATGTTCGTGATCCAGCTGTCCGTCCCCAGCTCGACGTAGCCGACCATGGCGTGGAGGATGAACAGGAACGCGAGCATCCAGTGGCCGATCGCGAACTGGCTGGCGAAGCCGAACCCGAACAGGACGACGCCGGCCAGGGCCCAGCCGGTCCACGGCGGCAGCTCGGTGCCGGCGATCTTCGTGCCGCCGAGCAGGTCGTTGAACCAGATGCCGAGCAGGACGGCGAGGACCGCCCCGCCGAGCAGGCCGACCTCCTTGAGCATCTGCGGCACGGTTACGCCGGCCTCCTTCGCCTCCGACGCCGGGAACTTCCGGCCGAGCATCAGCAGGCCGTACATCGCCGTCGGCACCAGGAAGCTGGCCATCTGCCACTCCCACGACACCTTGTTCGCCTCGAAGACCAGGCCGAGCAGCGCCCCGAGGATGAGGCCGCCCGGCCAGCCGGCGTGGAGGATGTTCAGCCAGTGGGTCTTGTTCTTCGGGTAGAGCGACGCGGTGAGCGGGTTGATGACCGCCTCGCAGGTGCCGTTGCCGAGCGAGAAGAGGAACGCCCCGGCGTAGAGGTACCAGTACGCCGTCTGGCGGTCGCCGGTGTAGTACGTCGCCATGAGGGTGACGACGGCGCTGGAGACGTGGAACAGGAACGCGATCACCATGAGCCGGCCATAGCCGACCGCGTCGGCGATGAAGCTGAACAGGATGATCGTCAGGCCGAAGCCGATCAGGCCGCCGCCGGTGATGCTGCCGAGCTCGCCCTGGGTGAAGCCGAACTGCTTGCCCCAGTCGCCGAGGATCGCCCCGCGCACCGAGAAGCCGATGCCGGCCGCGATGAGCGTCAGGAAGCTGGCCCAGAACAGGACCTGGTCGTTGAAGCTGGGGCTGTCCCCGGCACTCCGGGGCGGGGACGCGGCGTTGGCGCTCATGCGAGGTTCCTGTCGGAGAGACGACGTTTCGAGGATCGTCCGACAGGGATACCACGCAGCCGGGCCGACGGCAAGGGGTTAGGGCGCGGTTCTCGTCACGCCGGCAGGCCGAGCAGCGCCTTGCGGAGCTTGTCCAGCGCCCCGGCCTGCACCTGGCGGACGCGCTCCTTCGACAGGCCGAGTTCCCGGCCGACCTCCTCCAGGGTGCCGCTCTGGGACGTCTCCGTCAGGCAGAATCGCCGCAGGAGGACGACCTTCTCGCGCGTCGAGAGCAGGTCGTTGCCGTCGGCGAGGAAGGCGTCGAGCTGGGCGAGGCGGTTCGTCGGCGACTCGTCCTCCTCGCCGTCGCGCGGCTCGCCGTCGGCGAGCGACTCCAGCGGCATTGCCTTGGCGAGCCGGTCGTTCGCGTGCCGCTGCGACAGGCGCGACAGGGCGCGCATCAGGCAGGTGAACGCATACGTGCTGAAGCGGACGCCGAGCCACGGGTTGTACGCCGCGACGGCCTGGATGAGGACGATCTGGCAGTCGCCGGCCAGGTCGTCGGCCAGGGTCGGCGTCGGCTGCCAGCGGCGGACGGCGCGGAAGACGAGCTTGCGGTTGCCGAGGACGATCGCGTCGCGCAGGGCGAGGTAGTGCCGCTCCCACTTCGCCCGGCTCCGGCCGTCGGCCGCCTGGGCCATGCGGTAGGCGGCGTAGTGCATCCGCTTGGCGTAGTCGCGGGTCAGGTCGTCGTGCAGGTGGCCCGCCCCGGCCGGGGCCGCCGGCCGGGCTGCTGGGCTGTAGAGCGTCTCGGCCTCCGGCAGGGCGAACGATTCGTGCGCGACGTGGTAGGGGCCATCTCCCGCCGTCGCCCCCTTCCGACCGGCCTTCGCGAGTGCCGTCCCCATGATCCGTCTCCTGTGGTGCGGCGAGTAAATCGAGTAAATCGGGTAAATCGTCCAAATCGTTCGTCTACCTTCGTTGTACTTGTAACGGATCTTCGGCCGAGTTCAAGAGGAAAAAGAACAAATCGGCCAAGAATTGGCTTGTTGGGACGAACTGCCCTGGACGCTTATCGACCTCTGTGCTACTAATGGGGCGGCCCTTTTGGACGATTTGGACGGATGGCACCATGACCGAGGCCCGCTACCTCAGCAGCGCCGAAGCCGCCCAGCTTCTGGACGTGAGCGTCACGACGGTGAAGCGCTGGGTCGATGACGGCGTCCTGCCGGCGCACAAGACGCCGGGCGGCCACCGCAAGATCCTGCGCCACGAGTTGCACGAACTGCTCCGGGCCGGCCGGCTTCCGTCGGCCAGCGCGCCGGAGCCGCCGGCGACGGTCGGCTCCGTCCCCGGCGCGCCGGCCGACCTGGCCGGGCCGCTCTACGACGCCCTGCTCGCCGACGACCCGGGCCGGGTCCGCGCCCTGATCGAGACGGCCGCGACCGGGTCGATCGCCACGCTGGCCGACCGGGTCATCAGCCCGGCGATGGCCCGCGTCGGCCAGGCGTGGGAGGAGGGGCGCATCGACGTCTACCGCGAGCACCGCTGCTCGCAGCTCTGCCTGCACGCCGTCCATCGACTGCGGCCCGCCCTGGAGCAGCGCCCCCGGCCGGACGCCCCGCTCGCCCTGGGCGGCTGTCCCGAGGGGGACCACTACCAGCTCGCGTCTCTCCTGGCCGAGCTCGTCGTCCTGGAGTCCGGCTGGCGCGCGGTCAACCTCGGCCCGAACACGCCGATGCCCGAGTTCCGCCGCGCCGTCGGCGCGTACCGGCCGCGCCTCGTCTGGCTCTCCGTCAGCTACCTGCCGCAACCGGACGAGTTCCTCGCCGCCTACCAGCCGCTCTACGCCGCCTGTGAGGAACGAAACATCGCCGTCGCCGTCGGCGGCCGGGCCCTGCCCGAGGCGGTCCGCTCGCGGATGGCGTACACGACGTTCGGCGACGGGTTATCCCACCTGGCCGCATTCGTCCGGTCGCTCGGGCCGCGCCCGGTCGATTGAGATGCCCCTCCCGCTTGCGTGGGCTTCCCATCCTGTCGTATAGTGGAGGTGGGCCATCTCTTCCGCCGGGGGGCGACGCCATGATCGACGTGGTGCGCTGCAAGCACTGCCGCGCCGCCCTGCGGCTGCGCCCGGAGTACGTCGGCAAGAAGCTCCGCTGCCCGCGCTGCCAGGGGACGACCAGCGTCCACGCCATCCAGGCGACGCCGCCGGCCCCGGCCCCGCAACCCGTCGCGTACGACCTCGGCCCCGACGACTACGACCGGGAGCCGGAGCGCGACGACCTCGTCAGCGAGTGGGCCGCGTGCCCGCGCTGCGGCGCGCAGGAGTCGGAGCGCGTCCTGTGGACGTTCTGGGGCAGCTTCTACGGCCCGGCGCTCTTCGACCACGTCGAGTGCCCGGCGTGCGGCACCCGCTACAACGGCCGGACCGGCCGGTCGAACTTCGTCCCGGCCCTCGTCTTCACCCTCATCCCGACGCTCCTCATCATGGGGCTCCTGGGCGTCATCACCTGGATCATCCTCGTGCGGCAGTTCTGAACCGCTCCGGGCGTCACGGAAGAGGATCACGAAAGCACGAAAGGACGAAGGCACGACAAGGAAATTGAGCTTCTTTTTCGTGCCTTCGTCCTTTCGTGCTTTCGTGATCCTGCTTGCGGCTGTGGCTTGACTTTCTCCTCCTCGCCTCCTAATACTGTCATATGCAAACCTTCAATGTTTTGAATATGACGGAGTGACGACATGCCAGTCCGAGCGGTCGCCTCGCGGGCGCTGGCCCAGCTGCTGGGCGTGCTCGCCCACCCGAACCGGGTGCGCATCATCGAGGAGTTGCGCGACGGGCCGCGCGACGTGACGACGTTGCAGCAGGCGCTCGGCATCAGCCATTCCGGCGTGTCGCAGCACCTCGCCGTCCTGCGGGCGCACCGTCTCGTCGCCGAGGAGCGCGAGGGGCGGCGCGTCTTCTACCACCTGCGCCTGCCCGGCCTGGCCCGCTGGCTCGTCGAGGGGATGCAGTTCCTCGGCGAGTCGGCCGAGGACCTCGCCACGGCCAAGGCGGTCGATGAGGCTCGCCACCTCTGGAGTGAGGCGGAGGGGACCGATGCCTGACGCGACCCTGGCCGAGCGCCGCTCGCGGCTGGAGGACCTCCTCGCGCGCCTGCTCGCCGCCGTCGGCCTCGAGGCGAGTCGGCCGCGCCTCCAGCAGGCGGTCGCCGAGGCGGAGCAGCGCCCCGAAGACGACCGCCTCGTCCACGCCGCCCGGCTGCTCGGCGTCCGGCTGACGCCGTGCCCGCTGCCGACCGCCCGGGTCGTCGACCTGATCGACCGCGGCGCGCCGGTCGTCGGCTGGCGCGACGACTACGACGACGGCCTGCTTCTGCTCGACCGCGAGGGCTCCCGGGTCCGCCTCGCCGGGGCGACGGCCGACGCCGCCGACCGCTGGGTCGCCGGCGGCGACCTGCCGCCGGCCCGGTGGTTCCTCGCCCAGCCGGCGATGCCGTTCCAGCCGCCCGGCGGCGGGGACGGCCACGGCGACGACGACCACCACCCCGCCTCGCACGGCCCGCCGCCGCTGCGCCGCCTGGTCGGCATGTTGCGCCCGGAGGGGCGCGACGTCTGGGTCGTCGTCCTGTTCGCGCTCGGGGTCGGCATCCTGTCCCTGGCGACGCCGCTGACGGTCGACGAACTCATCACCAGCGTCCAGGGCGGCGTGCAGATGCGCAGCCAGGTGGTCGTCCTGTCGGTCGTCCTGCTCGTCTGCCTCGGCCTGGCGGCCGGGCTGCGCGCCCTGAGCGCCTACGTCGTCGAGCTGATCCAGCAGCGCTTCTTCGTCCGCGTCGTCGGCGACCTGGCGTACCGCCTGCCGCGGGCGTCGCTGCCGGCGTTCGACCGGCAGAACGGCCCGGAGCTGGTCAACCGGTTCTTCGACGTGCTGACGGTGCAGAAGGCCGGGGCGGTGCTGCTACTCGACGGGGTGAGCGTCGTCATCCAGGCGGCGGTCGGCCTGGTCATCCTCGGGTTCTACCACCCGTTCCTGCTCGGGTTCGACCTCGTCCTGCTCGCGGCGATGTGCTTCATCATCTTCGTCCTGGGGCGCGGCGCGGTCGCGACGAGCATCGACGAGTCGTTCGCGAAGTACGGCGTCGCCGGCTGGCTGGAGGAGATGGTGCGCCACCCGCTGACGTTCAAGCACGGCGGCGGGGCGGACTACGCCCGCGACCGGGCCGACGCCCTGACGCGGCGCTACCTGCGCGCCCGACAGACGCACTTCCGCATCCTGTTCCGCCAGCTCGGGTTCGCCCTCGCCCTACAGGCGGTCGCCAGCGCGGCGCTGCTCGGCCTGGGCGGCTGGCTCGTCATCCCGGACGAGACCGGCCGGTCGGCGCTCGGCGTCGGCCAGCTCGTCGCCGCGGAGCTGATCGTCGTCGTCATCGTCGGGTCGCTCGTCAAGCTCGGCAAGTCGCTGGAGAGCTACTACGACCTGATGGCCGCCGTGGACAAGCTCGGCCACCTGATCGACCTGCCGCTCGAACGCCACTCCGGCGAAGGGCACGCCGGGGCCGGGCCGGCGTCGCTGCGGCTGCGCCACGTCAGCTACGCCTACGAGGACGGCCACGGCCACAGCCGGGCCGTCCTCGACCACCTCGACGCGACGGTCCCGGCCGGGGCGCGCGTCGCCGTCGTCGGGCCGTCCGGCTCCGGCAAGAGCACCCTCGCCGAGCTGCTCTACGGCCTGCGCGAGCCGACCCACGGCAGCATCGAGCTGGACGGGGTCGATCTGCGCGACGTGCGCCTTGACGCCTTGCGCGAGCAGGTCGCCCTCGTCTCGTCGCTGGAGATCTTTGCCGGCACCCTCGCCGAGAACGTCGCGATGGGCCGGCCGTACGTCACCCTGGCCGACGTGCGCGCCGCCCTGGCCCAGGTCGAGCTGCTCGACGAGGTGCGCGCCCTGCCGGACGGGCTGCACACGCGCCTCGTCCCGGGCGGCAGCCCGCTCTCGCTCGGCCAGGCGCGGCGCGTCCTGCTCGCCCGGGCCCTGCTCGGCCGGCCGCGGCTGCTCCTGCTCGACGAGACGCTCGACGAGTTGGACGACCGCTCCCAGGGCCTCATCCTCGACGCGGTCCTCGCCCCCGGCGCGCCGTGGACGGCCCTGGTCATCACCCACCGCGACGACGTCGCCGCCCGGTGCGACCGGCGGCTGGAACTGCGCCGCCCGGACGACGAGCACGAGGAGACGCCATGACCGCGACGCTGCACCGCACGGAAGCCCCGCACAAGACGCCGGCCGCGCCGCCGGCCCCGCCGGTGCCGGACCTGCCGGCCCTGCGCCTCGTGCCGACGTCGCGCCTCGCGCGTCGGATCGGCCGCGTCCTGCTCGTCGTCCTCGTCCTGGCCCCGTTCGTGCTGCTGTTCGTCCCGTGGCAGCAGTCCTGCCCGGCGGCCGGCCGGGTCGTCGCCTACAAGCCGGGCGAGCGCCAGCAGACCGTCGAGGCCCCGATCGACGGCCGGGTCAAGGAGATCCTCGTCCGCGAGTACGACCCGGTCAAGAAGGGCGACCTCCTCGTCCGCCTCGAAGACCCGAACCCGAACCTCGTCGAGCTGCTCAAGGCGGAGCGCCAGTCGATCGTCGAGCGGCGCAAGGCGGCCGCCGACCGGCGCGAGTCGTTCGAGAAGCAGATCCAGAACGAACTGGCGGCGAAGGCGGCCGCCGTCGCCGGGGTCGAGCAGCGCGTCCGGATCGCCGAGGACCGGCACCGCGTCGCCGAGGAGAACGTCAAGCGCGCCCGGGCGTCGCGCGACCTGGCGAAGGAGGCGTTCCTCGTCCAGGAGAAGCTCCGCCCGGAGGGGCTCACGCCGCGCATCGCCTGGGTGACGGCGAAACAGAACGTCGAGGACCGCGAGGCCGGCCTGACCGCCGCCGCCGAGACGGCGAACGCCGCCAAGAAGGAGATCGACGCCCTCGGGGCGGACCGGGACCGGGTCAAGAACGAGTTCGACGCGAAGGTGAACGCCGTCACCGCCCTGTGGCAGGCGGCGATGGCCGAGCTGGCCAGCGCCGACCGCGACCTCGCCGGGGTCGATCAGCGCATCGGCCGGCAGGCGACCCAGGACGTGGCCGCCCCGTGCGACGGCGTCGTCTACCGCGTCGTGACGAACAGCCCGTCCGGCGGCAACCTCGTCAAGGCCGGCGACCCGCTGCTGATCCTCGTCCCGGACATCGCCGAGGAGCGCGACCGGGTCGTCGAGCTGTTCCTCGACGGCAACGACGCCCCGCTCGTGACGGAGATGTGGAAGTCCCAGGTGTTCGACCTCGCCCGCGAGGAGGCCCTCGCCGCCGGGCTGCCGGCCGAGGGGGACGACTTCCAGGCGCGGTATCGCGAGATGCTGCGCCGCCAGCAGCCGACGCGCATCCCGGTCCGCTTGCAATTTGAGGGCTACCCCGCTATCCAGTGGGTCGGCTGGCCCTCGGTCGCGGTCGGGACGTTCGGCGGCGTCGTCGCGTTCGTCGACCCGCACGACGACGGCAAGGGGAGCTTCCGTATCCTGGTCCGCCCCGACCCGGACGAGGAAGCGACGAACCCCTGGCCGTCCGGGTTCTCGCTGCGCCAGGGGCTGCGCGCAAAGGGGTGGGTCCAGCTCAACCGCGTCTCGCTCGGCTGGGAACTCTGGCGTCGGCTGAACGGCTTCCCGCCGGTCGTCGCGATGAAGGACCCGGACAAGGAGACGAAGGCGACGAAGGTCAAGGTGCCGAAATGATCGCGGCCGCGTCACGGACGACGCTCCTGGGCCTGCTCCTCGCCGCGGCGCTGGCGGCCGGCCAGCCGCCGGAGCCGGAGGCGCTGCCCCGGCCGAAGCCGGCCGCCGAGGATCTGCCCGCCCCGAAACCGACCCGGCCGGAGCCCCGGCCGACGACGGTCGGCGTCCAGCTGTCGGACCGGCCGCTCGACCTGGCGACCGTGCTCGCCTCGGCGGAGCGGCACTTCCCGGCGATCGTCGCCGCGGAGCAGGAGCGGGCCGTCGCCGAGGGGCGGCTCGTCTCGGCGATGGGCGGCTTCGACACTTCGCTGACCGGCTCGACGTACCTCCAGGGCGGCAGCTACGCCAGCACGCGCGGCGCGGTCGGCCTGTCGCAGCCGCTGCCCCACCTCGGGGCGTCGGTCTTCGGCGGCTACCGCATCGGGCGCGGCAACTTCCCCGACTACTACGGCGAGCGCCTCACCGCCGAGGGCGGCGAGTTCCGCGCCGGGGTCGCCGTCCCGCTGCTGCGCGACCGGGATCTGGACCGCCGCCGCGGCGGCATCAACACGGCGATGATCGACCGGGCCCTCGCCGAGCCGGCCATCCAGCTGCAGCGCATCGACGTCGTCCGGGCGGCGGCCCGCGCCTACTGGGCCTGGGTCGCCACGGCGCAGCGCTTCCACGTCGCGGCGGAGGTGCTCCAGGTCGCTCGGGCGCGCGACGCCCAGATCGCCAAGGCGATCGAGGCCGGCTCGCTCGAGGAGATCGCCCGGATCGACAACCGGCGCATCGTCGTCGAGCGGCAGGTCCGGCTGCAGCAGGCGGCGCGGGCGTACCAGGCGGCGACGATCGTCCTGGCGCTCTACCTGCGCAACGAGGCCGGCGAGCCGGTCGTCCCCGACTCGCGCGACGTGCCGGCGTTCCACGAGCTGCCGCCGCTGCCGGACGAGAAGCAGCGGGCGGACGACCTGGCGGAGGCGCTGCGGCAACGGCCGGAGCCGGCCCGGCTGGCCCTGCAGCGCGAGAAGCTAGCCATCGAGCTGCGCCTGGCCGAGAACCAGACCCTGCCCGGGTTGAACCTCGCCCTGTCCGGGGCCCAGGACGTCGGCTACGGTAAGAGTACCCTCGACCGGGCGACGTACGACGCGGCCCTGCTGCTCGACGTGCCGCTCCAGCGCCGCGACGCGCGCGGCCGGATTTTGGCGACGCAGGCCCAGATCGGCCAGACGCTCGCCCAGGAGCAGCTCGCCCGGGACCGGGTCGTCGCCGAGGTGCTCGACGCCCTGTCCGCCCTGACGCAGGCGGCGGCGGTGCGCGACCACGCCCGGGAGGGGCTGCGCCTGGCCCGCCAGGTCGAGCGCGGCGAGCGGATCAAGTTCGACGCCGGCGAGAGCGACCTGTTCCGGGTCAACATCCGCGAGCTGCAGCGGGCGGAGGCCCAGTTCCAGGAGCTGGACGCCCTGGCCGAGTTCTACCGCGCCCTGGCCGACTACCAAGCCGCCCTCGGCCGTCCCTGACGCCCCGGGCGTCCGGAGACCGCACCATGGACCGCCGCACGTTCCTCCACGCCGCCCTCGCCGCGACCGGGGCCGGGCCGCTCCTGGCCCAGGACGCCCCCCGCGCCCTGCCGCCGAAACGGCCGACGCCGCCGACGAAGAAGCTCGCCCTCGTGACGACGGCGTATCACTACCTGTCGCACGCCTACCACCTCGCCGGCCGATTCCTCTACGGCTACCTCCGCGAAGGCAAGATGCACTACCCCGACTGGGGCCTCGCCGGCATGTTCGTCGAGCAGCGCACGCGCAAGGAAGGCCCGACGCGCGACCTGAGCGCCGAGGTGTCGAAGGCCCACGGCGTGCCGGTCTTCGACAGCGTGGCGGAGGCGCTCACCCTCGGCGGCGATACGCTCGCGGTGGACGGCGTCCTCCTCGTCGGCGAGCACGGCGACTACCCGTACAACGAGAAGGGCCAAAAGCTCTACCCGCGTTACGAGCTGTTCCAGAAGGTCGTCGAGGTCTTCCGCAAGGCGAAGCGGAGCGTGCCGGTCTTCTGCGACAAGCACCTCAGCCACGACCACAAGCAGGCCGTCGCGATGGTCGCCACGGCGAAGGAGCTGAAGTTCCCGTTCATGGCCGGGTCGTCCCTGCCGATCACGTGGCGGCGGCCGGAGTTCGACCTCGAGGTCGGCACGCCGGTGCGCGAGGCGCTCGTCGCGTCGCGCGGCGAGATCGAGATTTATGGCTTCCACGCCCTGGAGGCGCTGCAGTGCGTGGTCGAGCGGCGACTGAAAGGCCAGCAGGGCGTCGCGGCGGTGGAGTGCCTCGACGGCGACGCGGTGTGGAAGGCCGGCGACGCGGGCGTCTGGTCGTGGCCGCTGCTGGAGGCGGCCCTGGCCCGGTCGCCGTCGCGCAACGTCGGCGACGTCCGCGAGAACTGCCGCCAGTTCGAGCCGCCGACGGGTCGGCCGACGTTCCCGCGCGGCCCGGTCGCGTTCGTCGTCGAGTACCGCGACGGCCTCAAGGCGACGGCGCTACTCCTGAACGGCCACGTCGATGACACGACGATCGCCCTGCGGACGAAGGAAGGCGAGAAGCCGGTCGGGGGCATGTTCTACCTGCCGCCGCCTCCCGGGGCGGCGTTCCTGGAGGCGCTGGTGCTGAAGGTCGAGCAGTTCCTGACGACGGGCGTGCCGCCGATGCCGCTGGAGCGGACGCTGCTGACGGGCGGCGTCCTCGACGCGGTGCTGACGTCGCGGGTCGCGAAGAAGCGGCTGGAGACGCCGCAGCTCGACGTGCGCTACGACCCGCCGGCCGAGTCGGGGTACATGCGGGGCGAATACTGACGGTGCCCTTTTTGGAGTGCGGCGATTCATCGCCGCTTTGGTCTTCGGCTGTTCCTATTGTGGCTCCGTTTTTCGACCGGTCCGCCGCCCCCTGCGGCCGGCGTCAGATCAGGACGTCGATCGCATCGACGAGGAACAGGTCCCCGACCGACGTGTCGAGGGTGTCGGCCTCGCCGTCGTCGGCGTGGTAGAAGTCGCCCCCGCCGCCCCCGGCCAGGTAGTCCGTCCCCGCTCCGCCGTTGAGGACGTCCGCCCCGGACCCGGCGACGAGCGTGTCGATCCCTCCGGCCCCGATCAGGGTGTTGCCGCCGGCCCGGCCGTCGGCGTAGTCGTTCCCATCCCCGGCGTCGATGAGGTCGTTCCCGTCGCCGCCGTCGATCGAGTCGTTCCCCGCCCCGGCGACGAGGCTGTCGTCGCCGGCGTCGCCCTGGAGGTAGTCCGCCCCGTCGCCCCCGTCGAGGTAGTCGCCCCCGCCGCCGCCGAGGAGGGTGTCGTTCCCCGCGCCGGCGAAGAGCCAGTCGCCGCCGGTGCCGCTCGTCAGGAAGTCGTCCCCGGCCCCGCCGATGAGGGTGTCGATCCTCGTCGTGCCCGGCGGCCCGCCGTTTAGGTGGTCGCCGCCGTCGTCGCCGTCGGAGTAGTCGGCCCCGGACCCGCCGAGGAGGGTGTCGTTCCCGGCGCCGCCGATCAGTTCGTCGTCGCCGGTGCCCCCGTAGAGGAGGTCGTTCCCCGCCCGCCCGTACAGGACGACCCGGTCCGTCCCGCCCTCGAGCGTGTCGTCGCCGTCGCCGCCGTCCAGGGTCACGTAAGGGAACAGGCCGAAGGTGAGGTCGATGGCCGGGTCGATCGTGATCCGGTCGTTCCCGCCGTAGCCGGCGACGAGGATGTTGCCCATGGACGTCGTCGTGGCGACGTTGCCGGAGATGGGGACGGCGACGCCGTTCGCCGTGACGGTGATGACGCCGCCCGACACCCCGACGACGATCGTGTCGGCCAGGGTCTGGTCCCCGCCCACGTAGAGGACGCCGATATCGTAGCTGGCGAAGGCCGGGACGACCCGGCATTCGAGCGGCTCGAGGCGGGGCTGGTACTCGTGACGCACGGGGTGCGGCCGCATGGCGATGTTCCTGAGGAGGGGGACGCGGGGACGGCCCGGCCCCAAGATTCCCACCATTTGGAGCCGGCGGCGCGAATCATTTAGCTTTCCCAATCTACCCACCCTTTCACCGGCGATCCAGGACATTCCCGGGGGTTAATCGCCGCGTTGGCCTTCGTCTTCCTTTTCGCCTTCCGGTTTTGCCTCGGTTTGGCCTGGACCCAACCCGCGAGGCAGGTTTTGAATGGGAGGTTGGTTCGGGTTCGGTCCCGGGCGGAAAGGCACCCCGCGGCGCGCGCGAAACGTTGGCGGCCTTGGCGGACCTGGCGGACCTGTCGCTCATCGTCCGCGATTGTCGCCCTCCGGCTCGCCGCAGTCGCAACAAGTGAGGAAAGACGAAGACCGAAGGCAAATGCGGCGATTCATCGCCGCACTCGAAAAGGGGAAACTGGACTGGTCCCATCCCGCGCGGCGTCGGGTAGCATGGAATTCGCCTGACCGAAAGGAGCAGCCATGCGGCCCCGGATCATCCTCGCGGTGCTCGCCGTCGTCGCCAGCGCGGCCGGACAGCCGCCAGGCCGCGACCGCCACGGCGACCCGCTGCCCGACGGGGCCGTCGCCCGGCTGGGCACCGTGCGGTACCAGGCCCCCGACCCGGTCCGGGCCACCGCCCTCTCGCCCGACGGGACGACCGTCGTCCTCGCGTCGGACTTCAACTCGGGCCTGCGCCTGCACGCCCTGGACGCCGCGACGGGCAAGGTCCTCTACCGGACGGACCTCCCGGGCGTCTCCAGCACCCAGACGCGGTTCCTGCCCGACGGCAAGCGCCTGGCGTTCAGCGGCTGGCACAGCCTCCAGGCGACGGACCCGGCGACGGGCAAGTCCGCGACGCTCGTCACCAACGACAAGCTCCGCGACTCGCCGATCGCCTTCAGCCCGGACGGCGGCCGGGTCGCCGCCCAGCCGCTCAAGGAGTGGGGCTACCACGCCCCGGTCGTCGTCTGGGACGCGACGACCGGCAAGGAGGTCGCCACGCTGCCCGGCCGCGGCAACGGGGGCAAGGGGCTGACCTTCGGCCCGGACGGCAAGCGCCTGCTCCTGCAGTCGGTCGTCCCGTCCCAGGCCGACGAGAACGGGATCCGCTTCGGGGCCGGGTCGAAGCTCGCCCTGGCGTGCATCGACGTGGCCGCGGGCAAGATCCTCGGCGAGATGACGACCGACCCGGCCCGGTTCACCGCCCTGTCCCCCGACGGCGAGACGGTCGCCGTCGAGGCCGACGACCGCAAGAGCGTCCGCGTCCGCCACCTGCCGACCGCGACGGAACGCTGCGTCCTCGCGATCCCGCCGTCGCGGTTCGCCTTCGGACCCGGCGGCAAGGTGCTCGTCGTCGTCGAGGACGACGGCAAGGCGGCCGTGTGGGACGCGGCGACCGGGGCGAAGGTCCGCGACCTGGACGGGGCCGTCGCGAACAAGGACTTCGACATCGTCGGCATCTCGAACGACGGCCGGACGATCGCCGTCCTCGACGGCGGCTATCGGTCCGCCGCCCAGGTCGTCGTCTGGGACGCCGCCACCGGGAAGCGCGTCGGCCGGCCGGCCGGGCACGCGGGGAGCGTCACCTGCCTGGCCTACGCCGCCGACGGCAAGTCGCTCGCCTCGGGCGGCATCGACAAGACGGTCCGCCTGTGGGACGCCGCCACCGGCGAGCACCTGCGCGTGGTGACGACCCACAAGGAGGCCGTCGCCACCGTGGCGATCTCGCCCGACGGCAAGCTGGTGGCGTCGGTGTGCCAGGCTGGACCGACGCGCGTGTCGCGCGCGGCCGACGGCAAGCTCGTCGGCGAGTTCGCCGGCCCGAATTCGGGGAAGGGGTGGGATTTCCATCCCCTCCCGGGACAAACCGGGACGACGTCCCTGGCCTTCTCGGCGGACAGCGCCGTCCTGTTCGTCGGAGGCCGATTGCCCGAGGTGCTGGCCTGGGAGGTCGCGACCGGCAAGGAGGTCGTCCGCTGGAATAACGACAACGGCTACGCCGTGCTCGGGTTCGGCGCGGGCGGCGACCTGGCCCTGACGGTGGGCGGCCCCTGGCTCCAGGTCTGGAACCTGAAGAAGCGGCAGGCGCTGGGGACGGTGACGCTGCCCCACGACGACCCCGACGACCGGCGCGGGCTGGCTTCGTATCGGGCCGTGACGGTCGCGCCGGGCGGCCGGTTCGTGGCGACCAGCCAGGTGTCGGAATACCAGGGCATCCGCCCGTCCTACGGCGCGGCCAAGCTGTGCGTCTGGGGTGCCGGCGGCCAGCCGATCCGCACGCTCGCCCCGACCGTCACCCAGCTGCTCGCCTTCTCCCCGGACGGGCGGCTGCTCGCCTCCGGCGGCACGGGCCAGAGCGGCCACCTGCGCGTCGGCTACGGCCCGGGTGTCGTCGTCTGGGACGTCCTCGCCGGCGACAAACTCGGCGAGCTGCCCGTCACGCCGAACGTCGTCGCGTTCAGCCCGGACGGCACCCGCCTGACGACCGCCGGCCGCGACGGCGACATCCTCCTCTGGGCGGTGCCGCAGCGCCGGCCCCGGCCGGCGAACGCCCCGACCGCCGCCGAGCGAGCGGCGTGCTGGGACGCCCTCGCCCGGGAGGGCGACGTCGCCTACCGCGCCGTCGCCGAGCTGCTCGACGCCCCGGACGTCGCCCTGCCGCTCTTGAAGGACCGGCTACGCCCCGTCCGCGTCGCCGGCCCGGACGCGGTCGCCCGGCTGATCGCCCGGCTCGACCACGACGAGTTCGCCGAGCGCGAGGCGGCGCAGCAGGCCCTGGAACGGATGGCCGAGGGCGTCGCCGAGCCCCTCGCCAGGGCCCTGAAAGGCGACCCCGGCCCCGAGGTGAGGCGGCGGGTCGAGGAACTGCTGAGCCAGTGCGAGGAGGCGTCGCCCCGCAGCGGCCGGCACCGGCGCGCCGTCGCGACGCTGGAGTGGATCGGCACCCCGGCCGCCCGGGCCGTGCTGCGCGACCTGGCCGACGGCGACCCGAAGGCCCGCCTGACCGGGGAGGCCCAGGCGGCGTTGAAGCGCCTACAATAGGCCCGAAATCCACCGCGACCCAGGAGCCTCTCCCATGCCTCACTCCGCCGGACAGGAAAGCCTCAACGTCGTCAACCACTTCTTCGCCCTGGCCGCGAAGGCCCTCCGCCTCGACGACGCCCTGGCGTTCCTGATCCTCAACACCGACCGCGAGCTGCGCGTCGAGATCCCACTCGTCCGCGACGACGGCCGGCTCGTGGTTTACAACGGCTACCGCGTCCAGCACAACAACGCCCGCGGCCCGTACAAGGGCGGCCTCCGCTACCACCCCGACGTCGACGCCGCCGAGGTGACCGCCCTCGCGTCGCTCATGACGTGGAAGACCGCGCTGGTCGGCGTGCCGTTCGGCGGCGCGAAGGGCGGCATCACCGTCGATCCGAAGACGCTCTCCGTCCGCGAGCGCGAGAACCTCACGCGCCGGTTCGTCCAGGCGATCGACCCGGTCATCGGCCCGACGGAGGACATCCCGGCCCCGGACGTGAACACGGACGCCCAGACGATGGCGTGGTTCTTCGACGAGTACAGCCGGCGGCACGGCTTCGCCCCGGCGGTGGTGACCGGCAAGCCGCCGGCCGTCGGCGGCTCGCTCGGCCGCAAGGAGGCGACCGGCCTCGGCGTCGCGATCGTCGCCGAGAAGGCCGCCGCCGCGACCAAGTTGCCGCTCAAGGGGGCGAAGGTGGTCGTGCAGGGGTTCGGCAACGTCGGCTCGCACGCGGCCCAGTTCCTCGCCGAGCGCGGCGCGACGGTCGTCGGCATCTCCGACGTGTCCGGGGGGAAGTACGACCCGAACGGCCTCGACCTCGCCGCGGCTCTGCGCCTGCAAGCCGAGGCGGGGACGATCAAGGACCTGAAGGCCGAGGGCCGGACGAACGCCGAGCTGCTGGAGAGCCCGTGCGACGTCCTCGTGCCGGCGGCGCTCGACCGGGTGCTGACCGGCGACAACGCTGGCCGCGTCCAGGCCAAGCTGATCGTCGAGGGGGCGAACGCCCCGACGACGGCCGACGCGGACGCGGTGTTCCGCGAGCGCGGCGTGACGGTCGTGCCGGACATCCTCGCCAACGCCGGCGGCGTGACGGTGAGCTACTTCGAGTGGGTGCAGAACCTGCAGCAGTTCGCCTGGTCGCTCGACCAGGTGCGCGAGAAGCTGGCCGCGACCCTCGACGCCGCGTTCCGGGCGACGTGGGACGCGGCGGCGCGGTTCCAGGCGACGCCGCGCGAGGCGGCGTTCATCCTCGCCGTCGAGCGCGTCGCCGAGGCGACGAAGCTGCGCGGCTACTGACCGGAGCGCGCCATGGCCCGCTACGACAAGACGACGCTCTGGCTCGTCCAGAAGGTGTGGTGGGAGTTCGACGAGGACGGCCTGTACGCCGCGGGGGCACCGGGGCGGGAGGAATTATGGCGGTGCGCCGACCTCGACTTCGGCGAGCCGATCTGCGCGTTCACCACCCGCGACGCCGCCGAGTTCGAGGCCGACCGCCTGGAGTGCGAGGCCCGCGAAGGCAAGAACCCGTTCTTCTACGGCCGGTCGCTCGAGGACCGCACGAGCATGCCGGCAGGCGTCTTCCGCGACTGGCTCACCGACGCGGGCATCGACCCGCCGCTCGGCAAGCGGGACATCGATTGGGTGCGGTGGTGGGCTACCAACTCCGGCGGGTGGACTCCCGAGCAGCGCGACAAGGTCTGGCACGCCCTCGACCGGGTGCGGTTCTATGCCGTCGTCGAACTCTCGCCAGCGAAGTGACCCCAGGAGGCCGGACATGGCCCGTGCGACCCAGCGCGTCAAGGTGTTCGTCGTCCGCAAGAACCTCTGGATGTACAACGACGAGTTCACCGACCTGGTCGGCAGCGAGCCGATCTTGACGTTCCGTGACCGGGCCAAGGCCGAGGAGCACCGGCGAGACCTCGAACGTCGGGCGCGCCGCGGCGAGTTCGGCTGTGCCCTCTTCAACCCGTTCAACATGGCCGGCTACGAGCTGGACGACCAGACGAGCCTCACCGAGGACGAGCTGGCCGAGGCGGTCGAAGCCCTCGGGCTGGAGCCGTCCGATGGCAACTGGCACGGCTGGTGGTCCGAGCACGCCGACGGCTTCACGCCGGAGCAGCGCGAAGCCCTCTGGGCCCTGTTCGACGAGATCGCGTTCTTCGAGGTCGTCGCCGACGAGGTCGAGGTCCGGGCGTGACGCCGGTCACTTCTTCTCCTTGTTGACCGCCGGCTGGACGTGCGGGTCGGTGACGCCGGGCGGCAGGACCTTCGGGTCCTCCTGCCAGAACGCCGACTGCGTCACCGAGACGAGCTTCGTGTTGCGCGCCGGCTCCGGCTCGGTCTTGTCGAACGGCACCTGGATGACCTGGCCGTTCGCCTTCGTCCCCTCGTGGAGCGTCCCGGCCGAGTACGGCCCAGCCCCGAGGACCCAGGCGTCCTTCGACGTGCTCGACTTCATCACGACGCCGGACTGCCAGAGCGGCCGGCCCGACTCGCGGTTGTACGCGAACAGGGCGATCTTCGCCACGCCGGCCCGGTTCGACCGCTTCGCGATCGGCACCTCCGGCAGCGCCCCGCCCGGCTGGCCGGGCACGATCGTCGGCACGGTCAGCTGCGGGATGCCGTAGAGGACGTCGGTCCGGTCGGTGCCGACGCCGCCGGAACGCGCCTCGACGACGTACGGGGCGTCCTCGCGCTTCTCCATGAGCAGGGCTCCGTGCGCGAGCAGGCTCTGCCGGAGCGAGCTGACGATGTAGCCCTCGTCGACGGTCCCCTTGATGTACTGGGCGTCGAAGAAGACCTTCTTGCCGGCGAGGCCGCTCAGGTCGATCTCGGAGATGGCCTGATCGACCGAGTGCGAGATGAGCAGCTGCTCCGTCCCGGTCCGGCTCGTGTCGGTCTGGCGCGTCGTGCCGCAGCCGGCCGCCGCGACGAGGGCGAGGACGACCCAGACCGATCCCGTGGCGTGACGACGGAGCATCTCCCCCCTCCCAACCCGCGGACGTGAGTGCAATCGCGAGGGGGAGGCGATAGCATATCGCCAGCCCGGATGCAACCCTGACAAGGAACCCCCCGATGCTCCGACTCGTTCTCTCCCTCCTGGCCGCCCTCCTGCTGGCGGCCCCGGCCGCCGCCGATCCGAAGCGGCCGAACGTCCTGCTCGTGATGACGGACGACCAGGGCCTGGGCGACTTCTCCTTCACCGGCAACCCGGTCCTCAAGACGCCGGCCCTGGACCGCTTCGCCAAGGAGTGCGTCCGGCTGACCGACTTCCACGTCTGTCCGATGTGTACCCCGACGCGCGGCCAGCTGCTGACCGGCGTGGACGCCCTGCGCAACGGGGCGACGTCGGTCACCGCCGGGCGGGCGGTCCTTCGGCCGGGCTTCCCGACCCTGGCCGAGTTGTTCGCCAAGGCCGGCTACAAGACCGGCCTGTTCGGCAAGTGGCACCTCGGCGAGAACTACCCCCACCGGCCGATCGACAAGGGGTTCCAGGAGTCGGTCTACCACCTCGGCTGGGGCATGCTCCAGGCGACGCCGGAGTTCGACAACCCGCTCGTCGACGGCCGGTACTTCCACAACGGCGAGGCGAAGCCGTTCAAGGGCCACTGCACCGACCTGTGGTTCGACCGGGCGACGGCGTGGATGAAGGAGCGCCAGGCGAAGGGCGAGCCGTTCGTCTGCTACCTGCCGACGAACGCCCCACACGGGCCGCACGTCGAGCTGGCCGAGTTCATCGAGCCGTACAAGGGCAGGGGCCCGGCGAACTTCTTCGGCATGATCGCCCACGTCGACAAGCGCTTCGGCCAGCTCGACGACTTCCTCAAGGAGTCCGGCCTGCGCGACGACACGATCGTGATCTTCATGACCGACAACGGCGGCACGGCCGGGGTGCCGACGTTCAACGCCGGGCTGCGCGACCGCAAGACGAGCTACTACGACGGCGGCCACCGCGTCCCGTGCTGGGTCCGCTGGCCGGGCGGCAACCTCGGCCCGGCGCGCGACGTGGCGACGCCGACGCAGAACACCGACCTCTTCCCGACCCTGCTCGACCTGTGCGGCGTCGCCCGGCCGGCGGACTGCAAGTTCGACGGCACCAGCCTCGCCGACCTGCTCCGCGGCAAGGTCGAGACGCTGCCGGAGCGGATGCTCGTCGTCCAGTACGGCCAGGTGCCGAAGAAGGGCGAGGCGTGCGTCATCTGGGGCAAGTGGCGGCTCGTCAAGGACGCTGAGCTGTACGACACCGACGCCGACCGGGCCCAGGCGACCGACCTGGCGGCGAAGCACCCCGACGTGGTGAAGAAGATGCGCGACCACTACGCGGCGTGGTGGGCCGGCGTCGAGGGGAAGCTGAACGACTTCGTGCCCTGCGCCCACCTCGGAGCGGACGCCCAGGCGGAGTACACCCTGACGAGCGCCGACTGGGAGAACGTCTACGCCGACAACACCGGCCACGTGCGCAACGCGGTCGGCGGGCCGACCGGCGTGCCGTGGCACGTCGAGGTGGCGAAGGCCGGCGAGTACGAGATCGTCTTGCGCCGCTGGCCGCGCGAGTCGAAGGCGGCCCTGGGGGCCAAGTACGACGCCGAGGGCGAGCTGGCCCGGATCGGCGGCCGGACGTACGCCCCGCCGAGCAAGGTCTTCCCGACGATCGCCGGGGCGAAGGTGCGCGTCGCCGGCAAGGAGGCGTCGGCGAAGGCGGCGGCGACGGACCAGGAGGTGGCGCTGCGGCTGGCGCTGCCGGCCGGGAAGACGACGCTCCAGGCGTGGTTCCACGACGCAGACGGCAACGGCCTGTGCGGGGCGTTCTTCGCCTACGTGCGGCGGGTGAAGTGACGGTCCGCGGTCATCCACATAGCCCCCGGCTTGCCGGGGGTGCCTTCGCGGCGCGGACCCCGGGCAAGCCCGGGGCGATATGAAGAAGCGACCGCGGCCGGTCGCCCTGCGGCAACGCTACACGCCCCGCCGGTCAGGTGCGGCACCTGAGGCGCTACTTCCCGGCCTGGTTCTTGTTGATGGCGTCCTCGACCTGGCGGACGCGGCTCTTGTGGTCCACCTTCTCCGCCGGGGCCTTCGTCGGGACGTCGACCTCCTTGCCGTCCCGGATCGCTTTCACGAGGCCGGCCAGCTCCTTCGCCGTTCCGTGGAAGCAGGCCGACATCTGGGGCTCGGCTCGGAGGAAGAGCCAGAACTCCCCCTCGGCGTTGTAATCGACGGAGTAGCAGCCCGCGTCGGTGAACGCGTAGCCGAGCGCCCGCGTGTTCTTGCCGGAGTCGCCCTCGCACGTGAAGAGGACCACACCCTTGCCCGCCGCCAACGACTCCAGGGTCGTTTGGGCACCGGGGGCATCCGGGCGGACGACCAGCCGGAAGGAGGCCACCCCCGACTTCGGGGCGAGGATCGCCTCGCCGACATCGAAGGTGACGACCCCGCGGTCCTTGTCGCAGGCCGCGACGGCGAGGACGCGGATCGACCCCGAGTCGTCGCACATCTTTTTCAGGGTCGGCGGCGGGACGTGGATGTACCCCCACGCGGACGAGGCCGCGACGATCGCGAGGCCCGCGACGACGAGGACACGCTCTCGGTTCATGATACCCCTCCGCGCTTGCCGCCGTACGCCCAAGCTACGAGGGGCCGGCCTCTTCCCAGTATCAGACGGTGACGACACCCGTCCCGAACAGGTCGGAGCCGCCGTGCGAGTGCGAGATGCCGATGAGCCGGTCCCGGCCCACCGCGGTCGCGAAGGCGGCCGCTTCGGCGAACATCGCTTCCCAACTCGCCACGCTGCTGTTGAAGTGCTTGAACGCGACTCGCATGGTGCCCTCCGCGGCCGAAATACCCGCTCACCGCCCCGGCGGAGGTGAGCCATCGAAACGTCCACCAGCCTGCTCGATCGCCCGGCCCGACTCAGGCGGTGGGGGCGAGCAGGGTCACCACCCCGACCGACGCGGCCAGGGACAGGCCCGTCAGCACGGTGGCACCCGCCAGGGGCCACTGGAGGCCGGGGGCCGGGCGGAGGAAGCACGCCACCCACGCGACCACGGCCGCCGGGACGAACGCCACCAGCCCCAAGAAGGCCACCCCGGCCACCAGCGGCCAGAGCCCCACCCACGCGGACCACCCGGCAAGGTTCCCGGATAACTGGGCGACGGGCGACCCCACGCAGCAGCACATGAACAGGAACGAGAGCGACGGTAGCAAGGCGACGGCGTGGAACCCGGCGAGCAGCCGCACGGACAGGTGGCCGGGTGCCCGACTCCGCCCGGCCCACAGGACGCCCACCCCGGCCGGCCAGGCGAGCAGCCAGGCCGGGAGCGAGAACCGCCGCCCGAACTCCCAAACCCCCCGCTCCAGGTTGTACCGCCACCGCGCCGCCCGGTCGGTGATCGCCCGCTGCTCCTCCGGGGTGACCCCGCGGAGGTCGGCGGTGATCGCGGCGTCCCAGGCCACGCCGTCCCGCACGCTCCCCGCCAGGTCGGCCCCGGTCAGGTCCGCCTGGCCGAAGTCCGCCCCGGTCAGGTCCACCCCGACGAGCTTCGCCCCGACCAGCTGGGCACCCCGGAAGTCGGCCCGGCGGCAGTCGGCGTCGGACAGATCCGCCCCGGTCAGGTCCGCCCCGATGAAGTACGCGCCGCTCAGGTCGGCCCCGCGGAAGTCGGCCCCACCGATTTTGGCGTGGTTGAGGATCGCCCCGCCGCACCCCGCCCGCCGGAGCGAAGCCCCGCGGAGGTCGGCCGAGTGGAGGTCGGCCTTCCGGAACCGGCCGTCGTCGAGATTTACCCCGGCCAGGGCGACGCCGCGCAGGTGGCTCCCGGCGTAGTCCCGTCCGTCCCGGACCGTGCCGGCGAAGGCGACCGCCGTGACGACCGCCCCGCGGGCCTGGAGGTCGGCGTGCTGCGGTTCGAGGCCGAACGCCCCCAGTACCACGGTGCCTCGCACGTCGGCCCCGTCGAACCGGGCGTCGTGGAACCGGCCTGCCAGGACGGCCCCCCGCAGGTCGGCCCCGCGGAAGTCGGCCCCCTCGAAGTACGAGCCGGGCAGGACGACGTCGCGCAGGTCGGTGCCCCGGAAGTCCGCCCGCCGGGCGTCGATGCCAAGGCCGAAATCGACCGCCCGCAGCCCGACCACGCCCCGCAGGTCGGCATCGACCAGTTCGGTGCGGTCCAGCCTGGCCCCGCTCAGGTCCGCCTCGCGCAGGTCGGCCCGGCGTAGGTCGGTCATGGACAGGTCGGTGTTCCGCAGGTCGGCCCCGCGCAGGTCGGCCCCGGCCAGCTTCTCGTGCGCCCGCCGCTTCCGCTCGGGCTTCCCGGCGGGCGGGTCGGCAGCGACCGCGAAAACCGCCAGCAGGACGGCCAATACGGCGGCGGCGGTTCGCGTGGATGCGGGGCGGGAGAGGAACATGTCGTCCACCCCTCGAACGGGATTGATGTGCCCGGACTCATCCGATGCCACACGGATATGCCGAACCCCACTTGACTCCCAAGTCCGCAGCGGGGTTCGGCCCGTCTTGCTACCCGTCCGCGGGAACTCGATGGGCACTGGCGCGCGCCTGCGCCCGGAGCGCCGCTGCCCGCCCCACCTCGCCCGCCTGCTCCAATAGCCGCGCCAGGAGACGGAGCGGCGCGGTCTCGTAGCAGGCGTACTGGGTGACGCGGACGGCATGCCGCGACAGGTACTCCTCCAGCAGTTCGATCGCGCGCCGCGGGTCGCCGGCGAGGGCGAGCTGCTCCGCCCCGTTGGACCAGTCGAGGGGGCACACGCCCATGCCGGCGTGCTGGCCGTCGGGGAACTCGCGGACCAGCCGCAGCCAGTCTTCGGCGGCGGATCGGTGCTCCCCCATGTCCGCGAAGGTCCGCGCCCTCCACGCCAGCGTGCTCGCTGACTTCTGGGGCTCCAGCTCGATGGCATGTGTGAAGGCGGCCACGGCCTCCTGGTGCCGCTTGAGCCCAAGCATTGTCATGCCGCGGATGTAGTGAGCGAACGCGATCCCCGGATCGAAGGAGATCGCCCGGTCGATCAACTTGAGCGCCCGGTCGTACCGGCAGTCGCAGTTGCAACTGTCGGCCTCGGAGATCAGGTCCCAGACCGACTTCCCCACCCGCAAGTCCTCCGGTGGCCGAACGACCCAGTTCGACGTGCCTATGCTACCCGCCGGTGATCGCCTCACCCACCACCCCATCCGCGCCGACCGGAACCACGATCCAGTGGCCGCCCAGCAGCGCGCGGTCCGCGAACACCAACTCCACGCCGCCCGCCGCCTCGAACTTGACCGACAGCAGTCGCATCCGCTCCGCGAACTGGGTCTCCGTGACCTCGTCCTCGGGCGAGCAGAACTCGTTGTGCGCCGCGGTCAGTTGGCCCGCCACCGCCGCCCGCACCTCCTGCTCGGATGCCCGCAGCCGCTCCCACTCCGGCCCCGCACGCGTGACGGCGACCCGAAGCGCGGCCGGGTCGTTGCTGGCCTCGACGTGCAAGTCGATCTGGCGGCCCGGTGCGAACTCGGCAGTGCCCTTCCACCATTCGAGGCGGTCGTCCCACGCCAGCGCACTAAACGCTTCGCCCATCGGTACGCCTCCTTCGCCGAACGCTCCGGTTAGCCGCGCACGCGCCGGTAGTGCATGGCGACCGCGCCGTTGCGGAGCGGCGTCGCCGAGACCAGCTCGAGCCGTCGCGTGCTGGGCAGCCCGCTCTGGTAAAGGGTCGGGCCGTGACCGGCGATCCTGGGGTGGACGAGGAACTGGTACTCGTCGATCAGACCCAGGCGGTCCAGCTCGGTCGCGAGCTTGCCGCTACCGAGGAGCACGCCGGCCGGGGTCGCATCCTTGAGCTTCTGCACGCCCGTGCGCAGGTCGCCGGCGAGGTGGTGGCTGTTGGTCCACGGGAAGTCCTTCCGCGTCGATGACACGACGTACTTCGGCTTGGCCTCCAGCTTGGCCGCCCACTCGCGCAGCGCCGGCGGTGCCTCCACGTCGCCGCGCGCGACCGCCGGCCAGTAGCTCTCCATCATCTCGTAGGTGACGCGGCCCCACAGCATCGCCCCGCCCTCGTCCATGAGACGCGTGAAGAAAGCGGGTGTCTCGTCGTCGGCGATCCCCTCCTGGTGGTCGACGCAACCGTCGAGGGTGGCGTTGATGCTGAAGGTCAGGATTCCCATGGCGGCGAGTCTATTCCAAATTGGGCGGATCGCTGGACTGTCACCTGTCGAGAAGTACCTCGCAGGGGCTCACGGGAGAGTAGACAACCGGCCCGGCGCGCGATGCGCCCCGCCGGTTCGCTACCACCGCACCGGCGGCATAGTACCCCGCGCCGGCGCGCGACGCAAGCGCCGGCGCGCGACCACGCCCCCAGGCAAGATTGTCGCCCCGGCCACCGCTCACTCGGGCTGCTTCGGCACCCGGCTGGACAGGTACGTGAAGGTCTTCCCGTCGTACCGGCATCCACCCGCGTTCAACGTGCCGAACCACAGGTTCCCGGCGCGGTCCTCCATCACCGAGTAGGCGCGGGCGAGGCCGACCTCCCCCGACCCGGACGCGGTTCGCCATCGGGCGTGCCGGATAGAACCGGCCGCCACACCGACAGGCGGCGCGCCCGCGGCCCTACCTACTTACCGGCACCCTCGCTCTTGAACTCGAAGCGGCGGGGGGTTCCGCCCTTCATGTAGCCGATCGAGGCGGTCAGGCGACCCTCGGCCGAGACCTCGTACACGATCCGCTGCGGCGAGTCGTGGCGCGGGTTCTCGAACACGGCGCGCGTTTTGGTCAGTTCCGTGAGGACGAACTCGGTCGGCGCGCGGCCGCCGGGTTGTGCGATGTAGACCAGTCCGCCGTCGCGCTCGACGATCCGCAGGTACTCGAACGCGGACATCTTGCCCCGCGAAACGGTCCGCGACACGGCGAGCATCGCCCCGCCCCCCGGCGGGCTCCACCGCTCCTCGACCGACGTCGTCCCCCCTTCGCCTCTCGTTCCGACCCACGCGCCGGCCAGCCACGCCAGGTCGGCCATCGCGGCCTTGGCCGGCTTGGGCAACTCGATGTCCTTCGGCTGGCGGAAGAGCGACACCGATTCCGTCCCCGCGGGCGGATCGACCGTCACGCCCGCGAGCAGTCCGTCGGCCGTGACGCGCATCTTCCACCGGATCAGCCCCTTGGTCGAGGGGTCTCCCTCGCGCACGGGCAGGCTCTCGTACACGTACGCGCCGTCCTTCCACTCGCCGCGGTACCGCGATTTCCCGTACGGCCGGACGACTTCGGTGGGCGAGCCGTCGAGCGGCATGCGAATTTCGCCGTCGCTCCGCACCAGGACGACCGCGTCCTTTTCGACGCGCATCCGGATTCTGGGGCCCATGTTGGGCCCTTGCTGCTCTTTGGCGCGGCCTTCGGTGCGGTCCTCGACGTAGACCCACTCGCCGTCCAACGCGCGCACGCCGTCGGGCTGCCCCGGAGGCTCGCTCGAAGTCGCGCCGAGGGTTGCGAGGAGTGCGAGTGCCGTTGCCAGCCAAATGCGAAAGTGCATGGTTGAGTCCCCGTCGGGTTGTGATTTTCGATCGCGCAACGGCATCTCCGTTTTTCCTGGTCGGCCGAACGTACAAGCTCAGCGGCGGCCGCGCTGTGAGCCTCGATGTCACGGGGAACCAGGATCGAGCCCGCCGTCCGCTGTAGCGGTTGGTTCGGTCCCGCGGCCTATCATCTCTTCGACCTTCCGGATCGCGGCCGCCACCGCCGCCTTGTGGTCGTACCCTCGGGCCAACTCCAAGTGCTCTCGGGCCGCCACCGGGTCGCCACACCGCAGCAGGACTTCCGCCAGCGCACACTCCACCAGGCTCCGGTCATTCGCCGTCCGAAGGTCATGTTCCAGTGCTCGCTGCAAGTAGCCCCTCGCACCAGCCCATTCCTCGCGCTCGCAGGCCAGCAGCCCCTTCGCCATCTCATAGTAAGCCCGGCTCCGCGACTCCAACCGATCCGGAGACTCGACCTGGTCGAGCAGTGCCTCGGCGCGCTCGAGGCGGCCGGCCCGCAACGCCTCGAAAGCCAGCCAGACCGTGCCGTAGCGGAAGTAGCCATAGGCGAGGAAGGCGGCGAGTATGGCCGCGGCCACGAGGGCACCCGCGCATTCGCGACCGTGTCCGGTGGCGAGCTGATATGCCCCCAGACCGACGAAGAGCACGATCAAAGTGAGTAGAGTATTCGGACCGTTAATGGCTACACCCCGAATAACCGGCCGAACGACTGAAGATGCCAACCGGCCCTGCACGCTATGCGCCGCGCCGGCACGCGATCACGAGCGCCGGCGGCATATTACTCCTGCGCCCGCGCGCGATGCAAGCGCCGGCGCGCCATCTCAGCCCTCGACTGAGCGAACGTCCTTCCACGAAGAACACGTCTGTCTCCGGCTCTTCCCGCTCGGCTACTGGCCGACTCGCACCCCACCGTATCCCGCTCTGCCGCACCTCCCACGACACATGTCGGTCTCGGAACCTCTCCTGGGCGACGATTTTTCCCTGACACAATCTCGCCCCGGCGCGGCATCATCGGGTAGAACTCTCCGCGAGGGCCGTGCCATGCGATCTACCCTGGGCGTCCTGGTCCGCTGCCTCGACGACCGCGCCGATAGCGAGCCGACCGACCGCGACCTGCTCCGCCGCTACGCCGGCCACGGCGACGAGGACGCCTTCGCCCGCCTCGTCCGGCGGCACGGCCGGCTCGTCTGGGGCGTCTGCCGGCGCGCCCTGGCCGGAGCCGACGCGGAGGACGCCTTCCAGGCGACGTTCCTCGTCCTGGCCCGCAAGGCCGCAGCGCTCGACTGGCAGCCGTCCGTCGGGCCGTGGCTGCACGCCGTCGCGACACGCCTCGCCAGCAAGGCGCGCGGACAACGACGCTCCGAGCCACTGCCCGAGACGGCCGACCGCCACGGCGACCCGCTCGACACCCTGACCGCCCGCGAGCTGCTCGTCGCCCTCGACGAGGAGCTGGCCGCCCTGCCGACGAAGTTCGCCGGGCCGGTGCTCCTCTGCCTGGTCGAGGGCCACACGCAGACTGACGCCGCGGCCCAGCTCGGCGTCTCGCTCAGCACCCTCCGCCGCCGGCTGGAAGCGGGACGCGAACGGCTCGAACAACGCCTCCGCCGTCGCGGCCTGTCGCTGGCCGTCCTCGCCGTGCCGACCGGGACGCCGCCCGCCGTCCTGCCGACGGCCGCCCTGTCGGCCCGTGTTTTGGCCCTGGCCGGGGCGGCGTCGGGATGGCGCGCTCTCGTCGCGGCGGCGCTCCTCTTCGTCGCCCTCGGCGTTGGCCTCGCCCTGGCGACGGAGCAGCCGAAGCCGGACGAGCCGAAGCCGCCCGCACCCGACGTCCCGATCGCCGCGGGCCACGTCGATCGGCACGACGACCCGCTCCCGCCCGAGGCCCTCGCCCGGCTCGGCACGGCGCGTCTCCGCCTCGGCATGAAGCCGACCGGCCTCGCCATCGCACCGGACGGCAAGTCGCTCGTGTCGGCGACGCCGGAGTACGGCCTCCGCCTGGCCGAGGTGCCGTCCGGCAAGGAACTCTCCACGCTCAAGGGCGTGCCGGACACCTACACCCGGGCCGCCTACTCCGCCGACGGCAAGCGCCTCGCCGTCATCGCCAACAACCTCGGCCTGCTCCTTTTCGAGGTCGTCGATGGCCGGCTCGGACGCGAACGCTTCCGCGTCCGGCCCAAGGACGGCCCGCTCAGCTTCGTCGCCGTCCTCCGCGACGGCTCCGTCCTCACGGCGGCCCAGAACGGCGCCTTCTTCGTTCACGACGCCGACGGCAACGCCGTCCGCGAGTTCGGCACCCGCGGCGAACCACACATGCGCGTCTTCGCCCTCACTGACGACGGCAAGACAGTCGCAGTCGGCAGCCAGAAGGGCGAGACGACCCTCTGGGACGTGGCCAGCGGCCAGGAGGTCGCCACCCTGCCGGGGATGCTCCCGATCCACTCGGTCGCCTTCGCGCCGGACGGCAAACGCCTCGCGACCGGCGACGACGCGAACACGATCCACCTGTGGGACCTCGCGACCCGGAAGGTGTCGGCCCGCCTCGTCGGCGTCAAGGCCCCCGGCCAGTCGCGCGGCGTCGGCGACGCTGTCCACTCCCTGGTATTCGCTCCCGATGGGAGGACGCTTTACTCCGTCGGCGATTATGGCGACGGCACGACCCGCGTCTGGGACGTCGCGACCGGCAAGCAGACGGCGACGATGCAGGGCCGGCACGGCGACGGGCACCTGCTCGCCCTCACCGGAGACGGCAAGACGCTCGCTGTCGCCGGCGCGAACGGCACGGTCCGCCTCTGGGACGCCGTCGGCCGCAAGGAGATCGACGGCCCGCTCGGCACGCAGGGCATCGTCACCGGCCTCGCGATCGCCCCGTCCGGCGAGGAGATCGCCCTGGCCGGCAACGACGGCATGGTCTACGTCTGGGACCGCTCCGGCAAGCCGCTGCGGCAGTGGCGGGCGCACGAGCGCCAGATCGGCCGGCTCGCCTACGGCGCGGACGGCCGGCTCTACTCGTGCGGGGCGTACGAGCCGGCCCGGCTCTGGGACACCGCCACTGGCAAGCGGCTCGCCGAGTTCGCCGGCTCGGCCGGGCCGGTGCGCGGCGTCAACTACCTCGCCGTCTCGCCGGACGGCAAACGCCTCGCCCTGGCGACGAACGAGCGCAAGGTCACCCTCGCCGACGCCGCCACCGGCAAGATCGAGAAGGCCATCGGCGAAGGGAGCATCGACCGGCTGGCGTTCTCGCCGGACGGCACCGCGATCGCCGGCGGCGGGTTCGACAAGGAGGTCATTTTCTGGGACGCGACCGGCAAGGAGCACGGCAAGATCGCGCTGGGGACGGCGGTCGCGGCGCTGGACTTCTCGCCGGACAGCGCCTTGCTCGCGGTCGGGCTCTACTCCGGCCGGGTCGTCCTGCTCGACCCGGCGAACGTCGCGGTCAAGGCGGACCTGCCGCCCGTGAAGGGCACCGCCCGGGCGGTCGCCTTCTCGCCGGACGGCCGGCTCCTCGCCGTCAGCGGCGACGCCCACGACGTGGCGCTCTACGAGGTCGCGACGCGCCTCGTCGTCCGCCGTTACGAGGGCCACCGCGCCCCGGCCTGGGCGCTCGCCTTCACGCCGGACGGCCGGGCCCTCGTCTCCGGCAGCTTCGACGGCACCGGCCTCGTCTGGGACGTCGCCGGCGAGCGCCTCGCCCTGACGCGCAAGCCGCCGCTGACCGACCCGGAGCGCGAGGCCGCCTGGGGCCTGATCGGCCGGGCCGACGCCGCCGAGGGGCACGACGCCGTCCTCCTGCTCGGCCGCGCGCCGGACGCGGCGGCGTTCCTCGTAAAGAAGCTGCTCGGCACTACCGCCCTGGACCGCAAGGTCGTCGCCCGGCTGCTCGCCGATCTCGACGCCGACGACTTCGACGCCCGCGAGCGTGCCTCGAAGGCCCTTTCCGACCTCGGCCGAACCGTCGAGGCCGAGCTGCGCGGCGAACTGGCCGACACGAAGTCGGCCGAGGCACGCAAGCGGCTGGAGGAGATCCTCGCCCGGCTCGGGTCCGCCCCGGATGAGGCCGTCCGTACCCGCCGTGCGATCGCCGCCCTGGAGTTGGCGAAGGCCCGCGCCGCCCTGGCGGAGCTGGCCCGCGACGGCGGCTCCGCCGACCTCCGCCGCCTCGCCCGCCAGGCCGCCGACCGGTTGTCACCCCGGCCGTGACGGCCGCCCGAAAAAAAATGTCAGAACCCTGTCACAGTGCTCACGGCCTTCGGATTAAGGCTCATCCGACGGAGGAACCCCCTCGAAGTCGGACGAACAACCTTCCGAGGCATTCGCCATGTTGAGCTTTTTGAAGCGGTGGCTGCGGTCCGCCCGTATCGCGTCCCAGGTCGGCGTTCGCCCCCTGCTGGAGTCGCTCGAAGACCGCGTCGTCCCCACCGCGACGACCGTCGTCGGCTCGGTCCTCTACATCGACGGCACCCAGTATTCCGACGACGTCCGCGTCACCTACGACCCGATGACGGCGAGCCCGACCGACGACGTGATCTCCGTCAAGACGTACATCAACAACGTCCTCATCGAGACGGACCCGGTCCAGGTGCTCCAACCGAACGGCGTCAAGGTGACGCACGTCGTCTTCCACGGCTACGATGAGGGCGACGCCTTCACCAATAGCACCGCCCTCACCTCGGACGCCTACGGCGGCTCCGGCAACGACATCCTCACCGGCGGCAGTGCGACCGACGTCTTCTACGGCGAGGCCGGCAACGACACCCTGACCGGCAACGGCGGCGGCGACCACCTCGACGGCGGCCTCAACAACGACAAGCTCTACGGCAACGCCGGGAAGGACACCCTTCACGGCGGCGACGGCGGCGACCGCCTCGAGGGCGGCGACGACAACGACGAGCTCTTCGGCGAGGCCGGCATCGACATCCTCGTCGGCGGCAACGGGGCCGACCTGCTCGAAGGCGGCGACCAGACCGACTTCCTCTCCGGCGACGGCGACTACCCCGAGGGCCAGGGGCCGGTCACCGGCAAGGAAGGTAACGACACCCTCCGCGGCGGCGACGGCAACGACTACCTGTACGGCAACGCCGGAAACGACGAGCTGTACGGCGGCGACGACGACGACGTCATCCGCGGCGAGTCCGGCCACGACAAGATCCGCGGCAACGCCGGCGACGACCAGATCTTCGCCGGGACCGGGAACGACACCGTCTTCGGCGACGGCCTGACCTCGCTGAGCACCGACGGCGACGACACGATCTACGCCGAGGCGGGCAACGACGAGGTCTTCGGCGGCGGCGGCGACGACGACGTCGAGGGCGGCACCGGCAAGGACACGATCAAGGGCGGCACCGGCCACGACACCCTGACCGGCGGCGACCAGGACGACTACGTCTACGGCGAGAACGGCAACGACTACCTCGAAGGCAACGACGGCGACGACGTCGTCGACGGCGGCCTCGGGGCCGACACGGTCCGCGGCGGCTGGGGCAGCGACGTCCTCTTCGCCGGGTTCGACACCGACAACGACAAGGTCTACGGCGGCTACGGCCTCGACGTGATCTACGTCGATTACGACAAGGGCGAGGACACGTTCGACGCCGGCCCGAACGAGTGGCAGCACGACAGCACCGGCGACGACTGGGGCCGCGCCCTGCTGATCGGCTTCCTCGGCCCGATCGGGGCCGGCATCGCCGTCAGCACGCTGCCGAGCTACTCGATGAGCGACGGCACCTACACCGGGCCGGAGTTCGTCTTCGACATCTGACCGGGGGCCTGCTCCTCGCGGCGGACGGCCCTCTCCCCGGGCCGTTCGCTTTTTTTTCCTTCAGCCGGCTCCGCTTGATTGTCGATGTGAATATCTGTACACTAAATCCGGTGGTGACGTTATTGCCCTTCCCGAGGAGGAGCCCATGGAGAACGACACGGGGAAAGCGATGACGGACGAGCGGGTCGCGGCCCAGATGGAGGCCCTGTCGGCCCCGTTCGATCCGGACGAGGTGAAGTGGAAGCCGGGCGTCGTGTCCGGGAACCGGGCCCTGGCCCTGGCGTACGTCGATGCCCGGGTCATTCAGGACCGGCTCGACGAGGCGCTCGGCGTGGCGAACTGGCAGGACGAATACGAGTTCCTGCCGGACGGCTCGGTCGTCTGCCGGCTGCGGTTGCGGCTCGGCGGCGAGTGGATCACGAAGATGGACGTCGGCGGCCCGAGCGAGCAGCCGGACGAGGGCGATCGCCGCAAGGCCGCGGTGAGCGACGCGCTGAAGCGCGCCGCGGTGAAGTTCGGCGTCGGCCGCTACCTGTACCGGCTGCCGTCGCAGTGGGCGGACTACGACCCGCAGAAGCGGCAGTTCAAGGCCCGGCCGTCGCTGCCGGCCAGCGCCCTGCCGAAGCCGAAGCCGGTCGTCACGGCCGCCCCGGCGGAGAAGAAGCCGGCGAAGAAGGAGCCGCGCTCGAACAGCGTCGCCGTCCAGGCACGCGAGGCGGTCGCCGTCGCGACGCCGGCCGAGGCGGGCCACAAGATGCCGGCCAACGGCGTCGAGTTGCGGCAGCGCCTGACCGCGAAGGACAAGCAACTCGCCGAGCAGGGCTTCTGCCAGGAGGGCGACCTGCTGCGGCACGTCGTCGCGGCGGGGGTCAAGGCCGGCTTCGAGCCGGACCTCGTCACCTGGACCGCAACGGCGATCCAGCTCGCCGTGGGCGAGACGCGCGCCTTCGAGGCGAAGGTCCGTACGCCGGCCCGGGTCAAGGAAGTCGCCTGAGCGGCCGGGTCGCCAGGAAACTACGCGGGGCGCGCCCCGCGTGTTTCTTTTTTGGAGCGGCCTCCGCTCGTCGCTATCATGCCGGCGTGGTACGCCGCCCCTCGTTCACCGGAGACCGCACATGCGCCGCCTCGTCCTCGTCGCCTGCCTGCCGCTCGGTTTCGTCTCGGCCGGTGCCCAGGAAGGCCCGGGCGACCCGCGGACGTTCGGCCCCGGCGAGAAGGTCGCCGGCAAGACCCCGGCCGAGTGGTCCGTCGCGTGGTGGCAGTGGGCCCTCGCCATCCCGAAAGACAAGAACCCCTGCACCGACGCGACCGGGGCCAACGCCGCCGTCGGCCAGGGCGGGTCGGTCTTCTTCCTGGCCGGCAACGGCGGCGGCAAGTCGGACCGGGCGTGCAAGGTGCCGGCCGGCCAGGCGATCTTTTTCCCGGTCATCAACTCCGTCGAGTACGCCCCGCCCGGCAAGGCCGACGAGAAGGCCCTCCGCGCCGCGGCGGCCGTTCCGCTGGGCCGTCTCGACCGGCTGGAGGTCATCCTCGACGGCAAGGCGGTCCCGGTCGATGAGAAGTCCCGCGTCGTCTCGGCGGCGTTCCCGTTCACCGGGCCGGAGAAGGACGCCCTGTTCGACGACGCGACCGGCAAGCAGGTCGGCGTCTCGGACGGCTACTGGGTCGCCCTGAAGCCGCTGCCGCCCGGCGAGCACGCCCTGCGCTTCAAGGCGCGGCTCAAGGCGACGGACAAGGACGCGGCCCTGGAGATCGACGTCTCCTACAAGCTGACCGTCGCCGAGAAGTGACCACCGCCGGCTTCAGTCGATCCGCTCGACCTTCTTGCGCCGCTTCCGGACGGCGACCAACTCGGTGCCGGTGATCTTCAGGCCGCCCTTGCTCAGGCCCCGCGTCGTCGCCTCGTAGACGAACTCGCCGCCGATCGCGGCGCTGCACGTCACGCAGACGCGCGTCTCCGGCAGGGCGGCGCAGCGCGACGGCGGGATCATCGCGTTGCAGCGCAGACACGGGCGGGTCTTCTTGCGGGCCATGCGTCCTCCGGTCGGGGTGCCAGTTTCGGGAACGTCGGCACGCCTTCAACGCGGCGCGGCGGCGGTTGTGACAGGTCGGGCCACCTTGCCGGCGTTCGTAGGCTGAACGGAGGGGGTGAAAGTGCGTCGCCCCGTTTCCCAGGGAGGGGCGCATGGTACCGACGATCCTCATCAACCTCCTCATCGTCTTCGCCGTCGCCGGCGTCGTCGTCTACCTGTTCCAGCTGCTGCGCCTGCCGGCCGTCGTCGGACTGCTCGTCGCCGGCGTCCTGATCGGGCCGTTCCTCCGCGGCGACGCCGAGACGAGCCACGAGATCCACCTCCTCGCCGAGATCGGCGTCGTCGTCCTCCTCTTCTCCGTCGGGCTCGAGTTCTCCCTGTCGCGCGTCCTCGGCATGAGCCGGCTCATGCTCCTGATCGGCCTGCCGCAGGTCGCCCTGAGCGTCGCCGTCACCGCCGCCTGCACCTGGGCCTACTTCGGCAACCTCGCCCAGGCCGTCTTCGCCGGCATGCTCGTCGCCATGTCGAGCACCGCCGTCGTCATCAAGCTCCTCGCCGACCGGAGCGAACTCGACGCCGGCCACGGCCGGATCTCCGTCGCCGTCCTGCTCCTGCAAGACCTCCTCGTCGTCGTCTTCGTCCTCGCCGTGCCGCTGCTCGCCCCGAAGGCGGAGGGGGGCCCCGGCGGGTCGGCCGTCGTCGCCCTCCTCGTCGGCCTCGCGGTCATCGTCGCCATCCTCCTCGTCGGCAAGTACGTCCTCCCTGGCCTGCTGTACCGCATCGTCCGGACGCGCAACCGCGAGCTGTTCCTCATCGCGATCTTCGTCGTCTGCATCGGCACGGCGACCCTGACCGCGGCGGTCGGCCTGTCGCTCGCCCTGGGGGCGTTCCTCGCCGGGCTGACGCTCTCCGAGTCGGAGTACGGCCACCAGACCCTGGCCGAGGTGCTCCCGTTCCGCGACACGCTCAGCAGCCTGTTCTTCGTCTCGGTCGGGATGCTCCTCGACCTGCGCTTCGTCGCGGCCCACCTGCCGGTCGTCGTCGGCGTCGTCGTCGGGATGCTCCTGCTCAAGTTCGCGACGGCGGCCGTGCCGACGGCCCGGCTCGGCTTCCCGCCGCGGGCCTGGCTGCTGTCCGGCCTGGCCCTGGCCCAGATCGGCGAGTTCTCATTCGTCCTGGCCGAGTCCGGCCGGCACGCCAAGCTCCTCGGCGAGGACGGCTACCAGCTCTTCCTCGCCGCCGCCGTGCTGACGATGGGGCTGACGCCGTTCCTGATGGCCGCCGGGCCGGTCCTCGCCGACCGGCTCGCCCGGCTCGACGCCCCGGCCGAGGCGATCGCCGGGCCGCGCCATCAAGACCACGTCGTCATCGCCGGGTACGGCTTCAACGGCAAGAACCTCGCCCTCGTTCTGCGCGACCTCGGCATCCCGTACCTCGTCCTGGAGATGAACCCCGAGACGGTCCGCGCCCAGCGCGAACTCGGCGAGTCGATCGAGTACGGCGACTGCACCCGGCCGGCGGTGTTGCAGCACGCCGGGATCGAACACGCCCGCGTCCTCGTCGTCGCGATCTCCGACCCGGCGTCCGGCCGCGGCGCGACCCAGGTCGCGCGCCAGCTCAACCCGAAGATCCGCATCGTCGTCCGGACGCGCTACCAGAGCGAGATCGCCGACCTGTACCGGCTCGGGGCGGACCAGGTCGTCCCGGAGGACTTCGAGACGTCGGTCGAGGTGTTCGCGCGGGTGCTGGAGGAACTTGCGGTGCCGCCGGCGACGGTGCGCCAGCTCGTCGAGGGCATCCGGGCGTGCCACTACGAGACGTTCGGCGGCTTCGGCCGGGTGCCGCTCAAGCTGCCGGCCGACCTGCGCGGCGTCGTCGAGCCGGAGACGCTCACCCTGCCGGACGGGGCCGCCGCGGCCGGCAAGACGATCGGCGAGCTGCGCTTGCGCAAGGAGACCGGCGCGAGCATCATCGCCGTCCGCCGTGGCATGCAGCTCCTGTCGAACCCCGGGGCGGACACCGTTCTGCACGCCGGCGACCTGGTCGTCCTGCTCGGCGACCCGGGCCAGGTCGCCGCCGCGATCGCCCTGCTCGACGCCCCGGCCCACCCCTGACCGAAGGAGACGCCATGGCGCAGGTTCTCGGCAAGGACCACCTCAACGACCCGGTCACGGACCACATGCGCCGCGACTTCGTCGTCCTCGGCGTCGAGCTGACCGTCGGCCAGGCGCTCGACCAGATCCTGGAGAAGCAGCCCGAGGGGCGCATCATCTACTTCTACGTCACCGACGCCGACGGCAAACTCCGCGGCGTCGTGCCGACGCGCCGGCTCTTGCTCAGCCCGCGCGACCGGCCGCTGCGCGACGTGATGGTCGCCCCGGTGGTCGCCATCCCGGCGGCGGCGACCGTCCTGGACGCGTGCGAGTTCTTCACGCTGCACAAGCTGCTCGCCTTCCCGGTCGTCGATGCCGACGGCCGGCCCGTCGGCCTGGTCGACGTCGATATGTACACCGAGGAGATGAGCGACCTGGAGACGCGCGAGGGGGACGACGACCTGTTCCAGCTCATCGGCGTCCACCTGACCGAGGCGCAGCAGGGCCGGCCGCTCGTCGCGTTCCGGCAGCGCTTCCCGTGGCTGCTCGCCAACGTCGCCGGCGGCATCGCCGCGGCGTTCCTGTCCGGGCTCTACGAGGCCGAACTGCAACAGGTCGTCGCCCTTGCCCTGTTCATCCCGGTCGTTCTCGCCCTGGCCGAGAGCGTCGCGATCCAGTCCGTCAGCCTGACGCTCCAGACGCTGCACGGCCCGCGGCCGACTTGGGCGACCCTGCTGCCGAAGCTGTCGGCCGAGGCGGCTACCGGGGTGCTGCTCGGCCTGGCGTGCGGGGCGCTCGTCGGCCTGGTCGCCCTGCTCTGGCTTGGCCAGGGCGTCGTCGGCGCGACGATCCTCGGCGGCATCGCCGCGGGCGTGACGGCCTCGGCGATCATCGGCGTCGCGATCCCGAACCTGCTGCGCATCCTCCGCCGCGACCCCCAGGTCGCCGCCGGGCCGATCGCGCTGGCCCTGACCGACATGGTCACCCTGCTCGCGTATTTCAACCTCGCCCGCTGGCTCCTCGGCTGAGCCGGGCGGCGATAGAATGACGACGAAAGGAGACCCCATGCGAAGCGCGCTCTTGTCGATCCCGTTCTTCCTGCTCCCGCTGTCCCTGTGGGCCGCCGACCCGATGAAGTACCCGCCGACGAAGAAGGGCGACGTCGTGGACACCCTCCACGGCACGCCCGTCCCCGACCCGTACCGCTGGCTCGAGGACGACGTCCGCACGTCGAAGGACGTCGAGGCGTGGGTCAAGGCCCAGGCGAAGTTCACCGACGACTACCTCGCCGCCATCCCCGCCCGCAAGGCGATCCGCAAGCGCCTCGACGACATCGTCAACGTCGAGCGCTACTCCGCCCCGTCGAAGCAGGGCGGCAAGTACTACTTCCGCAAGAACGACGGCCTCCAGAACCAGTCCGTCCTCTACCGCGTCGAGAAGCTCGACGGCACGCCGGAGGTCGTCATCGACCCGAACCTCTGGTCGAAGGACGGCACGGTCGCCCTGGGCGGCACCGAGTTCAGCGACGACGGCAAGTACCTCGCCTACGGCGTCGCCGAGCGCGGCAGCGACTGGACGAACTGGAAGGTGCTCGACCTGGCGACGCTCAAGCCGCTCGACGACGAGGTGAACTGGACCAAGTACGTCGGCGTCGCCTGGACGAAGGACGGCAAGGGCTTCTACTACGCCCGCTTCCCGCAGCCGAAGATGGGCGAGGAACTCACCGCCCTGAACAAGGACCACAAGGTCTATTACCACAAGGTGGGGACCAAGCAGGCCGACGACATCCTCGTCTACGAGCGGCCCGACCAACCGGACTGGCTCCTCATCCCGGCGACGAGCGAGGACGGCAAGTACCTCGTCATTTCGGCCGTCGTCGGCACCGAGAACAAGAACCGCGTCTTCGTCCGTGACCTGGAGCAGAAGGATAGCAAGTTCGTCGCCCTGATCGACAAGTTCGAGGCGGACTACACCTTCCTCGGCAACGTCGGCCCGCTGCTCTACTTCAAGACGGACAAGGACGCGCCGCGCTCGCGCATCATCGCCATCAACATCAACCACCCCGAGCCGAAGGACTGGAAGGAGATCGTCCCGCAGGCGGCGGAGTCGATCGAGGGCGCGTCGCTCGTCGGCGGCAAGCTCGTCGTCCAGTACCTGAAGGACGTCAAGCCGCTGGTCAAAGTGTTCGACTACGACGGCAAGTTCGTCCGGTCGGTCGAGGCCCCCGGCCTCGGCACGATGGCCGGCTTCGGCGGCAAGCAGGACGAGGCGGAGACGTTCTACGCCTTCACGAGCTACGCCACCCCGGCGACGATCTACCGCTACGACGTGGCGACCGGCCAGAGCACGCTCTTCCGCAAGCCGAAGACGACGTTCAACCCGGACGACTACGTCGTCGAGCAGGTCTTCTACCCGAGCAAGGACGGGACGAAGATCCCGATGTTCCTGGCGTACAAGAAGGGCCTGAAGCGGAACGGCAACAACCCGACGATCCTGTACGGCTACGGCGGGTTCCAGATCTCACTGACGCCGGGCTACGACCCGGCGAACCTGGCGTGGATGGAGATGGGCGGCATCTTCGCCGTGGCGAACCTGCGCGGCGGCGGCGAGTACGGCAAGGCGTGGCACGACGGCGGCCGGCTCAAGAACAAGCAGAACGTCTTCGACGACTTCATCGCCGCGGCGGAGTACCTGGTCGCGAACAAGTACACGACGCCGGAGAAACTGGCGGTGCAGGGCGGCAGCAACGGCGGCCTGCTCGTCGGGGCGGTGGTGACGCAGCGGCCGGACCTGTTCGGGGCGGCCCTGCCGGCGGTCGGCGTGATGGACATGCTGCGCTTCCACAAGTTCAGCGCCGGCCGGTTCTGGACCGACGACTACGGCAGCCCGGACGTCGCGGAAGACTTCAAGGTGCTGAAGGCGTACTCGCCGTACCACAACGTCAAGTCGGGGTCGAAGTACCCGGCGACGCTGGTGCTGACAGCCGACACGGACGACCGCGTCGTGCCGGGCCACAGCTTCAAGTTCCTGGCGGCGATGCAGGCGGCCCAGGCGGGCGACGCGCCGATCCTCGGCCGGATCGAGATCAGCGCCGGCCACGGGGCAGGCAAGCCGCTGAGCAAGGCCCTCGACGAGGACGCCGACATCCTCGCGTTCCTGACCAAGGCGCTGAAGATCGAGCCGGCGAAGCCGTGACGGGTGCCCGGTGAGTCGGGTCGCTTCCACTTCCACGGTGGACGCGACCCGCAGTCATGTGGTAGAGAGGTGTTTCCGCTTCGGAGGGAAACGCCCATGGCCGACCCACATCGTCGCTACGAGATCCGTTGCCCCGTCCACGGGCTCATCCCGATCAACGACTGGGAGCGGGAGATCATCTCTCAGCCGGCCTTCCAGCGGTTGCGCCGCATCCGCCAACTGGCCTGGACGGACATGGTCTACCCGGGGGCGATGCACACCCGGTTCGAGCATTCCCTGGGCGTGATGCACGTCGCAGGCCAGATGTACGACGCGATCGTCGAGCGTTCCCGAGCGTTGTTGGCGAGCGACCTCGGCTACACGGACACCGGACTTGAACGGGATCGCGCCCTCGTCCGGCTGACCGCACTGCTTCACGATGTTGGACATGGTCCGTTCTCCCACGCGACGGAAGACCTCTTCCCGTTCCGCGAGGGGGAAACGAAGCGCCACGTCCACGAGGAGTACTCCGTTGCGGTGATCCGGAATGCCCTGAAAGACGTGATCGAAAGCCATCCCCTCAACAACAACTGCGGCTTCCGGGTCGAGGACGTCACCTCCCTTCTGTCCGGGACCGGGTCGATCGGCAATCGTGCCTTCTGGAGGGAGCTGATCGACGGTCAGATGGACGCGGACCGGATGGATTACCTCCTCCGCGACTCGCTCCACACCGGGGTCGATTACGGCCGATACGACTGGCGTCGGCTGCGGAACACCATTCAAGCCGGGACAGTCGCGGAAGGGGCGACGGACTCACCGGGGGTTCGACTCGGCGTCACCGAAGGCGGCGTCCTCGCCGCTGAGGCGCTCATCCTGGCGCGGTATTTCATGTTCACCCAGGTCTACTTTCACAAGACTCGCGTCGCTTACAACCATCACCTTCAGCAGGCCCTGGGAGAACTCCTGCCGGGCGGTCTGTTTCCTCCGCCGACTCCTGATGGCGTTGCGGAGTTTCTCCGCTGGGACGACTGGAAAGTCCTCGGGCAACTTGCCGAAGGCAAGGGGGGTGAGCACGGCCGTCGGCTGAGCCTCCGCGACCATTACCGCGCGGTCTATCGGACCCCAGAAGCAGCGGAAGCCAAGGATCTCGAAGAACTGCAACGGGTCAGGGACGGGCTGGGGGACCTGCTCCGAGCGGAGGAGGCGGCACGGAAGTCCTGGTACAAGGTGGACCGAACGGACATTCCCGTCTTTGCCGATCCGAACGCCCGTCGCGTCCGACCGCTCTCGGAGTTCTCCACGATTGTCGCGAACCTCAAGACCACGAACCGTGTTGTTCTATACACTTGTTCACTAGATGCGGATCGGGCTCGGCAACGGGTTCGGGAGTTGGTGGGAGAACGACCATGAACGACGACGCTGTCTGGGTGCGCCTCGCGACTCTGGTCACCCTGATCGAATCATCCCCCACCCAGACGCTCGGTCGAACCTCGGTGGTCAAGTTACCGTACCTCCTTCAGGCCCTTCACCGGATCGACCTCGGCTACCGCTTCCGGATGTATACCTACGGCCCTTACGACGCCGAGGTGTTGAACGACATCGGCTCGGCCGAGTCGCTCGGGGCCGTCTCGGTCAAAACGATCGACTACCCGAACGGCTACGGCTACGAGATCCGCGTCGGGGCCGGGGCGGACGCGATCAAGACGCGGGCCGTCGGTTGGCTCCAGCGTCACGGCGGGAGCATCGCCGCCGTCGCCGCTGAATTCGGCGGGCAGAGCGCGACCGACCTCGAACTCACCTCGACGGTCGTCTTCCTGGACCGAGAGGCGAGCGAGGCGGCGGGGAGGGTGTCTATCAAGGAACTGGCCGAACGGGTCCGGGCGGTGAAGCCGCGGTTCTCCGAAGGGACCGTCCTGGACAAGATCGAGGCGCTCCGGGTCAGGGGATACCTCACCGGGCTTCAGCCGGGGACGATAGAAACGGTCGCATCGTGACCGGCCTCGTTACATTCCGGTGAGATTTCCTCGTGGGGCTCACTCCTCCGCACCCGGTACGATAAGACGGATGCCTCCACCGGGGCGTCCGGATTCGACCCGTCGCGGAGACCTGCCATGCGGCACCGTGCGCCGACCTGCTGCCTGCTCGTGCTTGCAATCATCTCCTTGTCCGGCCTTTCGACACGAGCCGACGACGAGGCCGACCGCGCCGCGGCCGACGTCCGCCTGCTCAAGGAGTCCGGCCTGTCCTGCGAACGGAACGTCCTCGTCCGCTTCTTCCGGCTCCGCGCCCTGACCGACGCCGACCGGGCCGCGCTGCCGAAGCTCATCTCCCAGCTCGGCAGCGACGCCTTCGACGACCGCGAGGCGGCCCAGGCGGCCCTGCTCGCCCACGGGCCGTCGATCCGGGCCGTGCTCGAGAAGAACCGCGCCCACGCCGACGCCGAGGTCGGCCGCCGCTGCCGCGAACTACTCGATCGGCTCGACCGCGGCCCGGGGGCCGACCTGACGACCGCCGCCGTCCGGCAGCTGACGCGCGCCCCTGCCGACGAGGTCGTGCCGATCCTGCTCGACTATTTGCCGTTCGCCGAAGATCCCAGCGTCGTCGAGGAGACGCTCGCCGGCCTGGCCCGCACCGCGAAGACCGCCGGCCGCGACGCCCTGCGCAAAGCCCTCGCCGGCGAGCCGGTCGAGCGACGGGCCGCCGCGGCGTTCGCCCTCGGCCCGACCGAGCCGGAACTCGTCCGGCCGTTGCTGGAAGACGACGCCGTCGCGGTGCGCTACCGGGCGGCCCAGGGCCTGCTCGCGGCGAAGGAGCCGAAGGCGGTCGTCGCCCTGATCGACCCGATCCCGACCGCCCCGCCGCCGGTGCTGGCCGGCGTCGAGGCGACCCTGGCCCACCTGGCCGACGAGTCGCTCCCGTCGTCCGGCACCGGCAGCGACGCCGACCGGAAGCGCAGCCGCGACGCCTGGGCCGCCTGGTGGCAGGCGAACGAGGGTAGGGTCGACCTGACCCGGGCGACGCGGGCGTTCGGCGGCCCGGCCGGGTTGCGGACGACGAAGTCCGGTCTGAAGCTCCAGGATCTGAAGCTCGGCACCGGGGCGGAGGCCCGGCCGGGCAGCAACGTCCGGGTCCACTACGTCGGCACGCTGGCCGACGGCAAGAAGTTCGACAGCAGCCGCGACCGCGGCCAGCCGTTCGACTTCGCCCTCGGCTCCGGCATGGTCATCAAGGGCTGGGACGAGGGCGTTACGGGGATGAAGGTCGGCGGCAAGCGCAAGCTCGTCATCCCGCCGGAACTCGGCTACGGGGCGCGCGGCGTGCCGCCGACCGTCCCGCCGAACGCGACGATGATCTTCGAGGTCGAGCTACTCAGCATCGCCAAGTGACCCTGGCAGCCGCACGGCGAGCGTCAGCGCAAGCAGGGCGGCGAGCACGGGTTGTCTCCGGGTCGTCCGCGTCACTCCGGCTCGTCTTTCCTCGCCGCTTCCCTGGGGTGCAGCGGCGGATGGCGGTAGTACGCCTCCAGGCAGAGCAGGGCCAGCGACGTCGCCAGGAGCCGGCTCTGGTTGTCGTGGAAGCTCTTCGTCGCGGCCCAGCTGCCGGCCTGCTGCGGCTTGGCGTCGCCCAGATCCTGGGCTTTGACGAGCAGGTCGCGCAGGCCGTCGTCGCCCTTGCCGCCGGGGCCGAGGTTCCAGAAGTCCCACTCGTCGCCGCCCATCTGCCGCAGGGCCTGGGTGGCGTAGTAGGCGTAGTAGAATTCCTTCATCGCCTCGGTCGGCGGGTTCTTCTTCAGGTGGGCGGCCGTCGCCTTGAGCAGGGCCGCGTCCTTCGGCGTGACGCCGCGGTGGAGCCGGCACAGGATGCCGACGGCGGTCATCGTCCGGGCGGCCTGGCCGCCGGGGGTGTACCCGTAGCCGCCGTTCTTCGCATCGGCCGTCGCGTCGAGGAATTTGTCCAGGCGCGACCAGATCTCCTTCGGCACCGGCTGGCCGGCCGCCTCGCCGGTCTTCAGGGCGAGGACCATCCAGCCGGTGACGGACAGGTCGCCGGCTTGCTTCGGGGAGTAACGCCAGCCGCCCTCGTCGTGCTGGCAGCCGACGATGTAGCGCGTCGCGGCCTGGACGGCGGCCTTGAGGGCCGGGTCCTTCGTCATGCCGTAGGCCTCGGCGACGGCCAGGGTCGCCACCCCGTGGGCGTAGATGGCCCCGCCGCCGCCGGAGGCGTCGAACGCCCCGGTCGGGTTGAACTGCCCCGGCGGAGTCCGGGCGCTCTCGACGGCGACGCGCTTCTGCTGGACGAGGAGGAAGTCCAGGCCGGCACGGACGGTCTTGCTGTAATCGACCTTGTTGTCCTTGCTGGCCTTGTGCGTCTGGCCAGCGGCCAGGAAGGGGAGCAGGGCGAACGCCGTCGCCGCGACCTTGTTCTCCAGGCCGCCGCCCTTGTCGCCGCCGTCCCAGGCGACGACCTTGCCGCCCAGGCCGAACGGCTTCTCGCGCGTCGTGGCGTTGTAGTCATTCATGGACCAGGAGCCGTCGTTGGCCTGGTGCAGGGCGAGCCATTCCAGGCCGCGGGCGACGGCGGCCTCCGACGCGGCGGTGCCGCCGCCGTCCTTGAGGAGCTTCTCCCGGACGGCACCCGTCCGGCCGGCGAACGGGTTCGTCGGGGTTTCGCCGGTCGTCGCCGGCTGCTGGCCGGGGGTGACCGTGGTCACCGCCAGCGGCAGGACAAGCAGGCCGAGCAGCAAGCGCACGGAAGTCGGCATGGCGGCAACTCGCTGGGACAGGGGGAGCGGTTCCAGACACGTTACCCGGAGGCCGCCGCGTCAGCAAGGGGCACACGTTTTCCGCCAGGCGAGAACGGGCTTCCCTTCTCGCGGATTGCGACCGCCGTCCACAGACGGTATGCTCGGGGTCATGCCTTCGGAGGTGACCCGCATCCTGTCCGCCCTCGAGCAGGGCGACCCGTCCGCCGCGGAGCTGCTGCTGCCGCTGGTCTACGGCGAGCTGCGCCGTTTGGCGGCGCAGCGGCTCGCCCACGACAAGCCGGGCCAGACCCTGGAGGCGACGGCCCTGGTCCACGAGGCGTACCTGCGGCTCGTGGACGTCGAGCAGGCGCAGCACTGGAATAGCCGGGGCCACTTCTTCGCCGCGGCGGCCGAGGCGATGCGGCGCATCCTCGTCGATCACGCCCGGGCCCGGCAGAGCAAGAAGCGCGGCGGCGACCGCGTCCGCGTCGATCTCGACGAGGTCGCCGCCACGTCCGAACGGCTCGACGACGTCCTCGACATCGACGCCGCCCTCGACCGGCTGGCCGAGGCCGACCCCCAGGCGGCCGACCTGGTCAAGCTTCGCTACTTCGCCGGGCTGACCATCCCCCAGGCCGCGGAAGCGCTCGGCCTCTCACCTCGGAGTACGGATTTCTTGTGGGCCTACGCCCGCGCCTGGCTGCTCCGGCACCTCGGCGGCGCGGACGCCCAGCCGTAATCGACGCACGATTCTCCCGAACCGCTTGCGCGATCCGCGCGCGGATTCCGCACTGAGAGACGGCTCCCTGGGTCAAGCAGGTGCCCCAGGGGCGAGCGCGACGGCTTTGTCGCCGCCTTGCAACGGGAAGACCCGCCCCGGCGACCGGTCCGCGCGCCGGAGATGACGTCCCTCCATCCGACCGCGGACCGCCTGAACCCGGGAGGTTCTCCCATGCCTCACTCCGTCCGGTTACAGCTCGAGCCGCTCGAGGACAGGGCCGCGCCGAGCGCCCTGTCGGGCGCGCCGTGGGCCGATTTCGCCCCGCGCGGCGACCCGCAAGCGGCCCTCGTCGCCGTCGCCGGGATGCGCCACGCCGTCCCGATCCGGATCGTCGCCGAGAACGCCGCCGACATCGACGCGATGACGGTCCGCTCGACCGGCGTCGCGTCGCACCTGGGCCGCTGGACCGCCGAGGGGCGCATCGACGAGATCTCCCTCGGCGCGGACCAGGTCGCCCTCGGCGGCTCCCTCACCGCCGTCGCCGCCAACGGCGACAAGCTGTTCGTCGATTTCACGGCGTCGTGGCGGATCTCGACGGGGGTCGGGGAGCAGGTGCTCATCTTCACCGGCGGCACGGGCCGGTTCGCCGGGGCCTCCGGGGACGCGACCCTCGCCTGTCTGGGAAGCGGCGATCCGGCGACGCTGACCTTCGAGTGCAATGGCCAGGGCTCCGGAACCCTGATCCTGCCGCGCCGCTCGTAGGACTCCGGCGTCTGACCGGCCGCGGACATCCGACGCCGGACGGGGCCCTTTCCACCGGCCGCGGATGGCGACGGCCGTCCGCGGCCGGTATGCTCACCTCCAGGCCGCGCCGGAACGGTTGCGCGATGCGCCGCCGGATTCCGCACGGGACGATAGCCCCACGCCAGGGAAGTGGACCCATGACCGAGCGCGACATCTTCATCGCCGCCTTGCAAAAGGAAGACCCGGCCCAACGCCTGGCCTACCTGGACGCGGCCTGCGCCCTCCAGCCGGAACTGCGTCGGCAGGTCGAGGACCTGCTCCGCCTCCACGAAGGGGCTGGCAGCTTTCTCGCTGCCCCCGCCCTGGCCCCGGCTCCGACCTGGGTGTTCCACGAAACCGCCGAGTACCGGCCGTCGCCCGAATCCGCCGGGACGATGGTCGGCCCGTACAGGCTCCTTGAGCCGCTCGGCGAAGGCGGCATGGGCACCGTCTGGCTCGCCGAGCAGACCGCGCCGGTCCAGCGCCTCGTCGCCCTGAAGCTCATCAAGGCCGGCATGGACTCCGCCCAGGTCGTCGCCCGGTTCGAGGCGGAGCGGCAGGCCCTCGCCCTGATGGACCACCCGAACATCGCCCGGGTGTTCGACGTCGGGACGACCGACGCCGGCCGGCCGTTCTTCGTCATGGAACTCGTCCGCGGCGTGCCGATCACGCGCTACTGCGACGAGCAGCGCCTGACGCCGCGCCGGCGGCTGGGGCTGTTCGTCGCGGTGTGCCACGCGGTGCAGCACGCCCACCAGAAGGGCGTCATCCATCGCGACCTCAAGCCGTCCAACATCCTCGTCGCACTCTACGACGGCGAGCCGGTCCCGAAGGTGATCGACTTCGGCGTCGCCAAGGCGGCCGGCGAGCCGCTGACCGACAAGACGCTCTTCACCGGCTTCGGGGCCATCGTCGGCACGCTGGAGTACATGTCGCCCGAGCAGGCCGAGATCAACCAGCTCGACGTCGACACGCGCAGCGACGTCTACTCGCTCGGCGTGCTCCTGTACGAGCTCCTGACCGGCGGGCCGCCGTTCTCCCGGAAGGAGTTGGAAAAGTCCGGCGTGCTGGAGATGCTGCGCGTGATCCGCGAGCAGGAGCCGTCGAAGCCGAGCGCCAAGCTGAGTTCGTCCGACGCCTTGCCGACGCTGTCCGCCAACCGCGGCACCGAGCCGGCGAAGCTGACGCGGCTGGTCCGCGGCGAGCTGGACTGGATCGTGATGAAGGCCCTGGAGAAGGACCGCAACCGGCGCTACGAGACCGCGAACGGGCTCGCCGCCGACGTGCGGCGTTACCTCGACAACGAGCCGGTGCAGGCGTGCCCGCCGACGCTGGCGTATCGCGTGCGGAAGTTCGTCCATCGACATCGAGGCGCGGTGGTGGCCACCGCGCTGATCGTCCTGACGTTGGTGGGCGGGATCATCGGCACCACCATCGCCATGTTCCGGGCCGCGGACGAAGCGGGGCAGAAGCAGGACGCCCTGGCCGACGCCGAGGAGCAGTTGTTCCAGGCGCGGGTCCATGGGGCCCGGGCCGAGCTCAACAGCGGCCGGGTCGGGCAGCGCTTCGAGGCGCTGAAGCTCATCCGCCAGGCGGCCCGCACGCGCGTCACCCCGGAGTTGAAGACGCTCGCGGCGGCGGCGCTGGTGCTGCCCGACGTCGAGGTCGCCCACGAATGGGAGGCCGGGGGGCCCTTTTTCGGCACCGCCTTCGACACGGACTTCGTGCGCTACGTCCGGTTCGACAAGGAGGGCGAGATCGTGCTGTGCCGGCGATCCGAGGGGCGGGAGGAGGTCCTGGCCCGGCATCGTGCGCCGGGCGACCCGGTCTTCATCGCCCGTATCAGCCCCGACGGGAACTACCTGGCCTACACGCAGGGCCTGCGGTCCACGCCGGTGCGCGTCTGCCGACTCGAGGCGTCCCGGATCGAGGAGCGGTTCGTCATCCCCGAGGCGGTGAGGATGTGGTCGCTGGCCTTCCGGGCGGACAGCCGCCAACTCGCCCTCGGGAACGCCGACGGGTTTGTAAGCGTCCACGACCTGGAACGCGGGGTTCCGGTTCGGCGCTGGGACGTCGGCACCCCTCCCATGCATCTTGCCTTCCATCCCAACGACGGCCGGTTGGCGGTGGCGGCCGGGAACGCCGTGCGGCTTTTCGACGTGGATTCGGGCAAGGAACTGCCCGCGTTGCGCCACGCCTCACCCGTACGTGGGATGGCATCGATCGCCTGGCACCCCGACGGGCACCGCCTGGTAACCGCTTGTAACGACTTCCGGCTACACCTCTGGGACACGCGAACGGCCACCGAGGTGATGCCCCCCCTGGTTGACGGCCACGAGGGACTCTTCGTCGCGTTCAATCCGACCGGCGATTTGCTCCTGAGAGAGGGCTACGGCAGTCAGACACGCATCTGGGACGTCGCCACCGGCCGGCAGTTGCTGAAGTCGGCCTGGAAGGTCGGACATGGCTTCAGCCGGGACGGGCGGCTGCTCGGTGTCGGCGCGGAGGGGAACAAGGTGCGCGTGTCGCGGTTGGCCGACGGCCGGGAGTTGCGCGTCCTTCGCCGCCGGAACGCGGGCCCGCTGGAACGCCTGATTACCGCGGTGCTCCATCCGGACGGACGCACGCTGGCCGCCGGCGACCCCCATCGACTCACCTTCTTCGACCTGACGAGTGGGGAAGAGCTCGGCTCCTTGCCGCTGCCTCACTTCGAAGCGGCTCGCCCCGTGTTCTTCGACCCCGGCCGGCGACCCCCGCCGTCGCAGGGAGTCAACGGAGCCGCGGCCGAGCCTTCCGGCGGGTGGGTGACGGCCGGCCACGGCAGCGTGCTCGACTGGCCCGCCCGGTTCGACCCCGAGCAACCGACGGTGCTGCGTGTCGGGCCGGCCCGGCGACTGGTCGCGGACGCGGGGCAAGGCTATTCCCAGGGGGCCAGCACGAGCGAGGACGGTCGCGTCGTCGCCGTGCCGCGAGGGGACTCGACGCTGGTGCTGCACCGGGACGAGCCGGAGCGCCGTCTGGTCCTCGGCCCGCAGTACGACGTGCGGTTCAGCGCCGTCAGCCCGGACGGCCGGTGGGTGTTCACCGGCAGCCATTGGACTGATGGCAAGACCGCGTGCGCCCGGATCTGGGACGCCCGGACGGGCAAGCCAGTCCGCGAACTGCCCCTCGCCGGTTCGACGTCGGCCCGGTTCAGCCCGGACGGCAGGTGGCTCCTGACGTACTCGGCCGACTCCCGGCTTTGGGAAGTCGATGGCTGGGGTGAGGCGCGACGTCTGCAACACTACGGCGGTGTCTTCAGCCCGGACAGTCGGCTGTTGGCCACCAGTGCCGGAATGGGCATGATCCGCGTGGAAGAGGCGGCCACCGGCCGCGAGGTGGCCCAGTTAACCGGACCGGAGCCGACGTGGTACACACCGGATTGCTTCACGCCGGACGGGACGCGACTGGTCGCCAGAGACGCGACGAGCACCTCCCTGTACGTCTTCGACCTGCGGCTGATTCGCGAAGGGTTGAAGGAGTTGGGGCTGGACTGGGACTGGCCTGAGTTCCCGCCCGTCAAGGCGGACGGCGGGGCGTCTCGGGTGTCGCGGGTGGAGATCCTTCCCGGCGAGTTGGGCAAGCCGGCGTTGTCGCCCGAACAGCGCGCCCAGGAAGCGATCGCGCGGCTGCGCAAACAGCTGGAAGCGAATTCGAACGACGCGTCGGCGTGCAACAACCTGGCCTGGATGTATCTGACCGCGCCGGAACCGCTGCGCGACGCGGCGGCCGCGCTGCCCCTGGCCGAAAAGGCGGCGCAGTTGAAGCCCGGCAGCCCGACGGCCGCGAACACGTTGGGGTTGGCGTATCTCCGGGCGCGGCGCTACCGCGAGGCCGTCGCCGTCCTGCGTCCGAACCTCGAGAAGCAGGTGGATTCGTGCCTGGGTCACGACCTCTACTTGCTGGCCCTGTCCCATCACGAGCTGGGCGAGCCGGCCCGGGCGCGCGACTACTACGACTGGGCGATCCGCTGGACGCGAACGCACCGCGGGAGGAGCCCGGACGAGGTGGCCGAGTTGGACGAATTCCGCGCCGAGGCGGAGAAGTTGCTCGGCGTGAAGAAGGACAGGTGACGCCGGCTCGCATCCCGCCCGGCCCTCCTCGACCTCCCGCCGCGCCGAGCGTCGCGTGGGCCGAGGAGGGCGACCTCCTCGTCTTCTTCGAGGCGGTCCGGCGGGTCGTCTCGGGGATCGTCTCCGCGCCGGGCCCGGCGGTTGAGCAGCCGGAGGGGGAGATGGGAGCGAACGTGTTGGGCTACGTGGCAATCGGCTGGGCCGTCGTCGGCCCCCCCTCTCTGGGAGGGCAACCCGACGCCGCGGCGGACGCCGAGCGGGTCGCCCGGCTCATCCGCCAGCTCGGCGACGACGACTTCGAGAAGCGCGACGCGGCGAGCAAGGAGCTGGACGCGATCGGCGAGCCGGCCGCCGCCGCCCTGCGCCAGGCGGCGAAGTCCGCCGCCGACCCCGAGGTCCGCCGCCGGGCCGAGGGCGTCCTCCAGGCGCAGGCCGGCCGGGCCGCGAAGCGGGAGTTCGACAAGCTGCAAGGGGCGTGGTCCCTCGTCGCCTACGAGACGGACGGCCGGCGGGTCAAGGGCGAAGACGACGGCCATCGCTTCACCTTCACGGGGGAGAAGTGGTCGCTGCGCGTCGGCGGGCAGGTGTTCCAGGCGGGGACGGTCACGCGCGTCGAGGCGAGGGGGAAAGCCCACGTGATCGAGCTCCTCATCACGGAAGGCGGCAACGTCGGCGGGACGGCCGTGTCCATCTTCGCGGTCGAGGGGGACTCGCTGCGCTACCTCAACACCGGCGACCCCGCCGTGACGGACTTCGCGACGAAGCCGGGCGACGGCCGACACTACCTGACCTTCCGCCGCGTCAGGCCCTGAACCCCGGTCGGGAGGCCGTCGCGTCACGGCACCGAATCGGGGGCGAGCACGTCGGGGTCGCCCACGAGCGGTTCGGTGTTCAGGTAGTTCACCGCGCCGATGCGAAGCCGCCGTTCCATGATCGCCCCCCACCTGGCGGGTGGCCCACGCCGCGTCGTGATTTTAGGGACGGGGGCGTCCCTTTCGCTCGGTTCTGAACGATCCGACGCGGCGAAACCGTCGCCGGGAGGATAACCGGCGACGGCGGCCCGGGAAAACGGCCGTCGGGGGATCAATTAAATCGGGGCATCGGGGGCACCGGTGTGGCAATTCTTCCGGGAGGTGGTCGGGGCGGGCTGATTCCCGTGGGGCGACCGTCCTCGGTCGCCTCTTCGACCCAACGGCGACCGAGGACGGTCGCCCCACGAAAGCAGGCTCCCGAAACCGTTGCCACCCCCGCGACCGACGGTGTGGCCTTTTTTCCGGGAGGCGAGCCGGGAGCGTCAGCGACCCAACTCCTGCTTCCGACCAGCGACGCGGCAACTCCGGTCGCTGACGCTCCCGGCTCGCCAGGACCACCCCGACACGGCCCGCTCCGGGTACCGTTGCCAGACCCGCGACCGACGCGACCGCGATTCCTCCTTGACACGCCCACCCCTCGGGTTTAGCGTTGAGGCGGTAGATACCCCGCGCGCGACATTCGCCCCCCGACCGTCGCGCCCCACCCGCCGCCGTCCCCGGACGAGGGTCCTTCCCATGTTGACGCTCTTCGGCCCGAAAACCCGCTACTGCGACGGCATCTCCCGCCGGGGCTTCCTCCAGGTCGGGGCCCTCACCTTCGGGGCCGCCTCGCTCTCGCTCACCGATATTCTGCGTGCCGAGGCCCAGGCCGGCACCAGCTCGCGGCACAAGGCGGTCATCAACATCTTCCTCGGCGGCGGGCCGCCCCACCAGGACATGTGGGACATCAAGACCGAGGCCCCGCCCGAGATCCGCGGCGAATTCAAGCCGATCGCCACCAACGTCACCGGCATCCAGATCGGCGAGGTCTTCCCGCAGATCGCCGCCCGCATGGACAAGTGCGTCGTCATCCGCTCCGTCAGCGGCGCGACCGACCGCCACGACGCGATCCAGTGCCTGACCGGCTGGCCGCACAACTCGATGCAGGCCATGGGCGGCCGGCCGAGCATCGGGGCCGTCCTCGCCCGCGTCCACGGCCCGACCGACCCGTCCGTGCCGCCGTTCGTCGGCCTCGCCGCTACCACCCAGCACAAGCCGTGGAGCGACGCCGGCCAGGCCGGCTTCCTCGGCCCGACCTTCAACGCCTTCAAGCCGGACGGCCCCGGCCTCGCCAACCTCAAGCTCCAGCACGTCACCACCGACACGCTCGACGACCGCAAGGCCCTCAAGGCCAGCTTCGAGGGCCTCAAGCAGGACCTCGAAGTGTACCAGGGCCAGGACAACCTCCAGGCCAAGGCGCTCGACGTGCTCACCTCCAGCAAGCTGCTCGACGCGCTGGACATCAGCAAGGAGCCGGCCAAGGTCCGCGAGCGCTACGGCGACGGCAAGCCATACAAGTTCCAGTTCGACGGCGCGCCGACCGTCAACGACCAGCTCCTCGTCGCCCGGCGGCTCGTCGAGGCCGGCGTCCGCTGCGTCACGCTCAGCTACGGCCGGTGGGACAGCCACGGCAAGAATTTCGACCTCGTCCGCGACCACGGCGGCAAGCTCGACCAGTGCCTCAGCGCCCTGATCGACGACCTCGAAGTGCGCGGGATGCTGAACGACGTGACGGTCGTCGTCTGGGGCGAGTTCGGCCGGACGCCGCGCATCAACAAGGACGCCGGCCGCGACCACTGGCCGCAGGTCGCCGCGGCGCTGCTCGTCGGCGGCGGCATGAAGACCGGCCAGGTCATCGGCTCGACGAACCGCCTCGGCGAGGTGGCGAACAACCGGCCGGTCACGCACGGCGAGATCCTCGCGACGCTGTACCGCAACCTCGGCCTCGACCCGACCGTGACGGTCAACGACCCGACCGGCCGGCCGCAGCACCTCGTCGATGCCGAGCCGCTGCGCGAAGTGCACTGAGCCCCGCTCGCTGACTCTTCATGAATACCCCGCCGGGCGGGGTCGTCTCCTTCGTGGGGTGGGACACACCCCCTCCCCGGATCGGGTTTCCGGGGGGAAGCATCTTCGGAGGAAGGCGACTCATGCGCAGCTTCGTGGCGACCGTGCTGGCTCTCGGCGTGACCCTGGGCGCGACGGCCCAGGACATCCAGTCCGGCAACAAGGACAAGATCGGCGGGGCCTTCATCGTCAAGGCCTTCACGGGCGAGAAGAAGGGCGAGGAGCTCTGCTACGTCTGCAAGTTCAACGGCGAGGCCAAGCCGGCTGTCGTCGTCATCTTCACCCAGAAGGCGGACGAGAACGTCGCGAGCCTGGTCAAGTCGATCGACGAGGTCCAGAAGGCGAACGCCAAGCTCGGCACCGTCGTCGTCGGCGTCGGCGGCGTCGCCGGGGCGGACCTCGAGAAGCTCCAGCAGACCCACAAGCTGACCACCGCCCTGACCGTCGCGACGGACAAGGACGGCCCGGAGGCGTACAAGCTGAACAAGGACGCCGCCGTCACGGTCCTCGTCTACAAGCAGGGCGGCGCGATCGTGAAGAACTTCGCGTTCAAGGACACGAAGGCCGCCGCCGAGATGGCCAAGGCGATCGCCACCGCGGCGAAGGACGCCCTGAACTGAGTTAACCCGTCGCCGGCCATTCTGGCCGCCTCGGCAGAGCCCGACGGGGGACCACCCACCTCCGCCGGGCTTTTGCGTCTCGCACCCCCACGGAGGTCGCCGTGCGCATCCTCGTCCCCAGCGTGCTCCTCGCCGTCGGCCTCGCCGTCGCCCAGCCGGGCGGCGACGCGATCAACGTCACGCCGAAGCCGATCGCGACCGACCCGACGGTCCAGCTCGACTACGACGTCGTCTACGTCCGCACGCCGCGCAAGGGGGACGCCGTCGGCACGAACTGGGCCGAGATCTCCAACCCCGTCTTCATGGACGCCGGCGGCGACCTGATGCTGCTCCACCCCGACGGCAAGGAGGAGGTCCTCGTCGCCGGCGGGGCCGGGGCCGTCGCCGACCCGATGGTCTCCTTCGACGGCGAGTGGGTCTACTACAGCAAGCTCCACGACCTGTCCGGCACGTCGGTCCTGCAAGGGCCGGCGGCCGGGGCCGACATCTACAAGGTCCACGTGCCGACGCGCAAGGTCGTCCGCCTCACGACGCAGACGTTCACGCCGAACCTCGGGGCGGCGGCGTGGTCGAAGGACTTCCGCACGCCGGAGGCCGGCAAGAACCACCTCGACTACGGCGTCTTCAACATGGGGCCGTGCCCGCTGCCCGGCGGCAAGGTCATGTTCACCAGCAACCGCAACGGCTTCAAGCCGCCGAAGCGGTTACCGTACATGCTCCAGCTCTTCGTCATGGACGACGACGGCGGCAACGTCGAGTGCGTCGGCCACCTCAACCTCGGCTGCGCCCTGCACCCGACCGTGCTGACCGACGGCCGGGTCATGTTCAGCTCGCTGGAGAGCCAGGGGCTGCGCTCCTCGACGCTGTGGGGCCTGTGGACGATCCACCCCGACGGCACGAACTGGGGGCCGATGGCCAGCGCGTTCCTGCCCGGCCACAACCCGGCGGCGTACCACTTCCAGACGCAGCTGTCCGACGGCAGCATCGTCGCCGAGGAGTATTACAACCAGACGAGCAGCGGCTTCGGCACCTTCGTCAAGTTCCCGGTCACGCCGCCCGAGGGCAAGGTGGCGTTCGGCCCCGGCTACGCGGACGACCCGCGCAACCCGCCGCTGCGGCACGGCCGGCTCGACAACGGCCAGCCGCGCGTCCGTCGGCTGCCGTTCAGTCCGTTCGGTGTCGAGGCGTTGACACCGTTCGCCCGCAGCGACGAGGGGCCGGCCGACTTCGCCACGCGCGGGGCGCGGTCCGGACCGCGCGTCGGCAAGGTGACCCACCCGTCGGCCGCCCCGGACAACCACCTGCTCCTGGCCTGGTCGGCCGGCCCGGTCAACGGCGGCTACACGGTCCACCAGCCGGCCGTCGACGCCGGCCTGTACCTGCTCAGGGACGGCAAGCCGGCCAACGCCCCGGGCGACCTGCTGCTCATCAAGAACGACCCGAAGTACAACGAGCAGTGGCCGCGCGCCCTGGTGCCGTACCAGCGCGTCCACGGCGTCCAGGAGCCGAAGACGCTGCCCAGCTTGGCCAACGACGGCAAGCTGTCGAAGCACCTGCCGGCCGGCACGCCGTTCGGCCTGGTCGGCACGTCGAGCCTGCTCAAGCGTGAAAGTTATCCCAACGGCGTCGTCAAGGACGGCACCGTGACGGCGGCGTTCGCCGGCGGGGCGGACCGGACCGGCTACCAGGACCTCGACCCGTTCAACACGGCCGAGGACGGCGCGTCGCTGAACTGGTTCAACCAGGGGGCCGACGCCGGCCGGTACACGAACGCCGACGTCCACGCGATCCGCATCCTGGCGATGGAGCCGACGACCGACCGGGCGAACGGCCCCGGCTCCGGCGCGACGTTCCGCAGCCACGCGAACGAGCGGCTGCGCATCCTGGGGGAGATCCCCGTCCGGAAGTTTGGCGAGCCGGGGGCGTCAGCCCCCGGTGGTCAGCCCCTCGACCCGGACGGCAACCCGGACACGAGCTTCCTGGCGAAGATCCCGGCCGACGTCGGCTTCACGTTCCAGACGCTCGACAAGGACGGCATGGTGCTGAACATGGCCCAGACGTGGCACCAGGTGCGGCCGGGCGAGGTCCGCCACGACTGCGGCGGCTGCCACGCCCACAGCCAGAAGCCGACCGAGTTCAAGCTCACCGCCGCCGCGAGGGACGACTACCAAGTCTTCGACCTGACGACCGGCAAGACGCCGCTCCTGACGGCGAAGAAGGCGGACGCCTCCGGCAGGAAGTGGGACGCCGACGACCAGACCGGCCTGCGCCACGCCGCGGGCGTCGTCGATGTCGAGTACCACCGCGATATCAAGCCGATCTTCCAGCGGAGCTGCGTCGCGTGCCACACGGGCAAGGCCGGCCCGGCGGCGGGGAACCTCGTCCTGGACGACGACGCAACTGTGAGCTTGCCGAACGCGGACGACGTGCCGGGGACGTACTACCGCCTGGCGATGGACTACGCCGGCCGGTTCGGCCACAAGCCGGTCGTCGGCAGCTGGCGCAACCACAACGCGTCGCGCTACGTCCGCATGTTCCAGTCGCGGCGCAGCCTGCTGGCGTGGAAGGTCCACGGCAAGCGGCTCGACGGCTGGAGCAACGACGACTTCCCGACGGAGACGACGCCGGGCGACGCCCGGACGCTCCGGCTCAAGGGCGAGCCGGTGGCGAACACGGCGACGAACCGCAACCGGGCCGACCTGGACTACACCGGCAGCGTCATGCCGCCGCCGGACGCGGTCGCGGCCGGCAAGGTCAAGCCGCTGGCGGACGAGGACCGGCGGACGCTCGTCCGCTGGATCGACCTCGGCTGCCCGATCGACCTCGACCCGCGCTACGGCTGGCTGCTCGACGACCAGCGGCCGACGCTGACGATGGCGAGCCCGCGAGCCGGGGCGAACCCGCCGGTCGAGCGGCTGCTGATCGGCATGCACGACTACGCCGGCCTCGACGCGGCGAGCCTCGACGTGCGGGCGGACGTCGTGTTTGATGGCGTCGCGGCCGGGACGAACCTGGCCGACCGCTTCCGCGAGACCGGGCCGGGCGTGTGGGAGTGGAAGTTGGCCGCACCGCTGACGGTGGCGAAGGGCGTGCTCACCGTCGCGGTGAAGGACAAGCGCGGCAACGTGACGCGGATCGAACGGCGGTTCTCGGCTGGGTCGTAGAGGCCCAACTCACCTGCCGGCGGGCGAATGAGCAGTAGACATTGTAATGCCGTCACGCCCGCTGGTCAGGTGCAGCGGCCTGGTTCGGCCTGCCTTGGCTACGCCCAGCGGCAGTTGGACTCGCCACCAGCCGCCAGGATATCGTTGTTCGCTTCGCGGTAGGCCTCGTCCATCTCTGCGACCTTCTTCCTGGAGAAGATGAACTCCAAGGCCTGGATCGGATTCGTACTCACCACGATATCGGCGAACGTGCAGCCGTTGTCGATGTACCGCTTCAGCCCGATCGCCGCCAGACACAGGTTCGTCACGGCAGTGTGAAAGGTGTTCTGAAGGAACAGGTGCGGCTGGCTCAGTTGGGCTGGCTGCGACGCCCCGTGAAGGATCTGGTTGTAGACCGGATCGTTGCTGTGGAACAGGCGGCCGTTAATGAAACAGTCGTAGACCCGGTAGGGGGTCATGTACTCCTTCACGGCACCGTTCTCGTAGGTGAACTGGGGCATGACGAAGGCGAGTCGCCAGTACTTCTGCCATACGTCGAGCAGGTCCTGATCCCAGCTTGCCTTGGCAGCACCCTTGAGCGCCTTCTTCACCTTCAGGAGTTGCTCCGGCGCGTCGTTCATCGTCAGCTTCCGGACATGGAGAAGTAGCGATTCGAGCGGCTCTGTCGGCACCTCCGTGACAGCCTGCCCGTCTCCGTCCATGCGGTAGGTGAATCCCCGGAGGCGCTGAGGTGCGCTGCCGATGTTGGCCGACCACCAACTGTTCGCTTCGATCCGCTGCACGACCTCGCAGAAGTGGGTGATGGACGCCTTCATCGGACCTTCTCCAGACAGGGCGTATGCGGGGTGCAGACCAGCAGAGCCGGCCCATATTGGCAAGACACGGCTGCTGGTAATAGGTTCACCCCGCGTCCTAGCGATCCGCTACCCTCAGCCTTCGGTGGCCGAACAAGGGGCTGCTGCCGACGGACCGCCCCATTTCGCTGTCCCTTTCACCGCGAGCTAGCCGCGTGGGCTCCCGGGTCCGAATAGGTCGAGGACGGCCGTTTCCAGCGATTCGGACCCGGGAGCCCACGCGGCTAGCTCGCGGTGAAAGGGACA
>Ga0268299_1000413_pt1 | contig 138220 bp, 120 predicted proteins | sample NOBtaG_FD_193484 | JGI IMG/M metagenome (GOLD analysis project Ga0268299, IMG submission 193484) | Activated sludge microbial communities from bioreactor in Nijmegen, Gelderland, Netherland - NOB reactor | ecosystem: Engineered > Bioreactor > Aerobic > Activated sludge | place: Netherlands...
GCGCGCGCGACGCTGCGCCCGCGCTACCATCCGAGCGACGTGCCACTCGCGATCTTCGTCGTCCTCGCCGCCGTCTCGATCAGCGCGGGCGGCGGGCATTGGGGCGACTTTCGGAGCTTGCTCGCGGGCATCGGCGTCGGGGTGATGACACGGAGCCTCGTCACGACGTCCGGCCGACGCCGCCTCGTGGTGCACGCGATGGGGCTGATGATCCTCGCCATCCTCGCTCGCGAGCTCTGGATTCATCCGACGCTGCTGCCTCCCCGCGAGATGGGCCGCTATGACCTCGTGACGGCGAATCCGAACGTCCTGGGGTTCCTGTTCGCGATGCTGCTGCCTCTCCTCGTGGCCGAAGGTCTGGCGAGCACCGGCCCGGGTCGCGCGCTCGTCGGCGCGTACGTCCTGGGGGCCCTCATGGGAACGTTCCTGACCTTCTCGCGGGTCGCCGCGCTCGGAGCGGCCGCAGGGACGGCGGTCGTCATCATGCGATCGTTGCCGGCGCGCACGGCACTCGTCGTCTTCGCGACGGTCGCTCTCGCATTCTTCGCCCTGCAACGCCCCGATCGATGGTCGGGACTTCGGACCGAAGGCGACACCAAGCGCGTGCGCATTCTCGCGACGTCCCTCGCGCTCGCCGCCGACTCACCGGTGCTCGGCGTCGGATTCGGGATCAACAACCTCGAGAAGGTGTTTCCCGACCGGTACGAGCAACGCCACGGCGAGCGGGTGTTCCGCTTTCACTCGATGAATCAGCTCCTCGACATCCTGGTGGGCACGGGAATGATCGGCACGGTCTTCTTTCTCTGGTGGGTCGGACGTGTCGGCGCCCGCGCCCTCGGATGGCTGCGCGCCGGTGTGACGTCTCCGGAGCGCCGGCGCGCCGCCGGGGCCCTCGCCGCATGCATCGCGATCGCCGTCATGAGCCTCGGCGAATCGCCGCTCTACCACGGGAAGATCGTGCCACTGCTATTTCTCGTGCTGGCGATCGTCGAGATCGGACCGTCCTGTGCTCCGGGGCCCGGCGTCGAGCTCGCTCATTCGACGGAAGCGACAGCGCCACCGGCCCGCGCCCCGGCATAGACCGTCGGCGCTCCGGCACTCACGAAGGTCGCGATGGTCTGCCCGCCCTCGCGTCGCGCCGTACACTCGAATCGCGCCGACTCACGCGTCGGGTCTCCCTTCATCGCGCAATGGCCGGAGACGGGTTCCGCGACGTTGATGGGCGTTCCGTTCGCGTCCCGCGTGACCGTCGCGATCTCGTCGACTTCGAGCCGATAGGTGCGGAGATCCGGCTGCGCCGACGCATGACCCACGAACGTCGTCACGACCGACCCACGGTCGGACGGCGACGTGAACGCAAACGCCACTCGACCATTGCCGAAGTCGACGTTCACCAGCTCGTGACGGCATCCCGCCGTCTCGTCGCGCCCTGCGAGCACGAGACGCTCGCACGCCCCGCCGATCACGGCGACGTAGCGATACGGGGACGGCTCTCGATACGGGGACGGCTCGCTCGGCGACGCCCCGACGAACGCGGGTGCCGCGAGGGCGGTTCCAAGGAGGAACATGCCGGCGCGCGCGCGCATCACACGCCCCCCGCGGGAGGAGCGCCCTGCGCCTGCGGGACGACCGGCTTGATCGCGTCCGGCGGCGGTGCCGTCGGAAGGCCTTCAGGCGGGAGCAGGGGCGGCAAGGAGCCCGGCGATTTCGCCGGGCTCGGAGAAGCGACCGCGCCGGGAGGCGTCGTCTCCAACGCCTCCGCTCGCGAGAGCGCGTGCGCGGCGTGCGCACCAGCGAACAGCATGGCCCCGCCGAGAGCGACGGAGCCCGTGTGCCACAATTGCCTCGAAGTCGGCATGAGACCCCGAGGCAGCAAGGGCCATGCCGCGCGAAATGGCCCGTCGGCCGCGCGTCACGGATGTGACGCCGGAAGATTGTAGACTTCGCTAATCGCGGAGAATCGTCTCTTCGCGCCGCGCCCCGACCGAGATCATCGTGAAGGGCGTCGCGGACAGCTCCTCGAGCCGGTCGATGTAGCGCCGTGCGTTCGCGGGCAGGTCCTCCAAGCGCCGCGCATTCGAAAGCGGCTCGGTCCAGCCGGGCAACTCCTCGTACTCCGGCACCGCGGCGGAGAGGAGGCGCACACTCGCCGGCACGCGCTCGTAGCGCTCGCCGTCCGCGCGGTACGCGGTGCAGATGCGAAGCGGATCGAGACCGGTCAGCACGTCGAGCTTGGTGAGCGCGATGCCGGTCAAGCCGTTCAAGCGCGCGGCTTGTCGGACGAGCACGGCGTCGAACCAGCCGCAGCGGCGCGGGCGGCCGGTGGTGGCACCGAACTCGTCACCCGTTTCACGAAGGCGCGCGCCGATGTCGCCGAGCTCCTCGGTCGGGAACGGGCCGTTGCCGACGCGCGTCGTGTACGCCTTGCAGATGCCGACGACGTTGCGGACGACGCCGGCACCGATGCCGGATCCGGCCGCGACGGCGCCCGCGACGCAGTTCGACGACGTCACGTACGGATACGTGCCGTGATCGACGTCGAGCATGGTGCCCTGCGCGCCCTCGAAGAGCACGCGACGGCCCGCCTGGATCTCGTTGTAGAGATAGAGCGCGGTGTCGGTGACGTAGGGACGGATCGCGTCGGCATGGCGGCGGAACGCGTCGTGGATCGTGCCGAAGTCGAGTCCCTGCTCTTTCAGAATCGCGTTCAGGTAGAGGTTCTTCTCCTCGATGTTGCGGCGGAGCTTCTCCTCGAACACGGCGTCGTCGAGCAGATCGACGATGCGGATGCCGGTCCGCGCGATCTTGTCCTCGTACGCGGGACCGATGCCGCGGCCGGTCGTGCCGATCTCGCCCTTCCCGCGGAGGCGCTCCCGCGCGAGGTCGATCGCCTTGTGGTACGGCAGGATGAGGTGCGCCTCGTCGCTGATCTTGAGGTGCGCATCGTCGGTGAGGTAGCCGCGCTTGCGGAGCGCCGTCAGCTCCTCGACCAACACCGCCGCGTCGACGACGACGCCGTTCCCGATGACGCAGATCTTGCCGGGGTTCAGCACTCCCGACGGGATCAGGTGCAGCACGGTACGCTCGTTGCCGACGACGAGCGTGTGCCCCGCGTTGTTGCCGCCCTGGAAACGCACGACGATGTCGGCCTCGTGCGCCAGGATGTCGACGAACTTCCCTTTACCCTCGTCGCCCCACTGGACGCCGACGACCACCGTGGTGGACATACGGGTCCTCAGAGCTGGAGGAGCTGCGCCGACACGATGTCGGGCGAGCCCCGGAGCTCGGCGAGCACGCTTTCGGGCACCGCTTCGTCGACGTGCACGAAGGAGATCGCCATGCCGCCCGCCTTCTCGCGGCCGAGCTCGAGCCCCGCGATGTTGATGCCGTGCTGGCCGAGCATCGTGCCGACCCGTCCGACGACGCCCGGCACGTCGCGATTGTTGAGCATCAGGACGTACCCCTCGGGCACGGCCTCCATGTAGAAGTCGTCGATCCGCACGAGGCGCAGGATGTTGGTGCCGAAGACCGCCCCCTCGACGACCTGCGTCGCCGAGCTCCGCGTGACGCGGACGTTGATCGAGTTCACGAAATTCGTCGGCTTACTGGCGCGCGCCTCTTTCACGACGATGCCCCGCTCTTTCGCGAGCGCCGGTGCATTGACGTAGTTCACGTCGTCGATGAAGCGCGAGAGCAGACCCCGCAGCACGGCGGTGGTCACGGGACGCACGTCGAGGTCGGCGACCGTCCCGGCGTACTCGACGGCGATCTCGGTGGGGGGCTCAGTGGAGAGCTGCGCCAGGAAGCTCCCGAGCTTTTCGCCGAGCTTGAGGTGCGGGGCCAGGAGTTGGCGCATTTCGGAGCTCAGCGACGGCATGTTGACCGCAGCCTGCACCTCGCCGCGCACGAGGAAGTTGGTGATCTGCTCGGCGATCGCGATCGCGACGTTGATCTGCGCTTCGCTCGTCGCGGCGCCGAGGTGCGGCGTCACGACGACCTGGGGCAACGCGAGCAGCGGATGATCTTTCGGCGGCGGCTCCTCGGCGAACACGTCGAGGGCGGCGCCCGCGACCTTGCCGCTCGTGATCGCGTCGTGGAGCGCGGCTTCGTCGACGATGCCGCCGCGCGCCGCGTTCACGATGCGGACGCCCTTCTTCATCTTGGCGAACGCCGCCGCGCCGATCAGGCCTTTGGTCTCGGGCGTCATCGGCACGTGTACCGAAACGAAATCGGCGCGCGCGTAGAGGTCGTCGAGGGATACCAGCTCGACCCCGAGCTTGGCCGCCGCCTCTGGGGTGACGAACGGGTCGTACCCGATCACCCGCATGCGGAGACCCTGGGCCCGTTCGGCCACGATCGCGCCGATGTTGCCGAGGCCGACGACCCCGAGCGTCTTGTTGCAGACCTCGGTACCGGTGAACTTGGTGCGCTCCCACTTGCCGCTGCGCAGCGACGCGTCGGCCTGCGGGATGTGCCGCGCGCACGCCAGCATGAGCGTGATCGCGTGCTCGGCGGTCGTGACGTTGTTGCCGCCGGGCGTGTTCATCACGACGATGCCGCGTGCGGTCGCGGCGGGGACGTCGATGTTGTCGACGCCGATGCCGGCGCGTCCGATGACGCGGAGCTTTCCGGAATTCTTGAGCGTGTCGGCGGTGACCTTGCTGCCGCTCCGGATCACGAGCGCGTCGTACTCGCCGATGACGCGGGCGAGCTCGTCCGGCTTCATGCCGGGCTTGAGGTCGAGCTCGATCTCCGGGTTCGCGGTGAAAACGTCGACACCTTGCTGGTCGAGCGGGTCGGTCGCGAGGACTCGATAGGCCATGGCGTCCGTTCCCTTCAGGCCGTCGGAGCGGCCGGCATGCCGCTCATGAGGATCTTCTGCGCGGCGCCGACGCCCTTGCCGAAGTCGACGGGCTTGCCGAACGCGGCGATGCCCATCTCGAGCGCCGCCATCGCGGTGATGATGTCGAACGTGCCGATGTAGCCGAGGTGGGCGACGCGGCAGATCTTGCCCTTCAGCTGATCCTGGCCGCCGGCGAACGTGATGCCGACCTTGTCACGCAGGTAGCCGACGATCTTCCCGGGCACGCCGTCGGGCAAATAGATGCCGGTCGTCGCCGGGCTCGGCGCGGTGGGCGCGACGAGCTTCAGGCCGAGGGCCTCGGCGCCGGCGCGCGTGGCGCGGGCGAGACGCTCGTGGCGCGCGAAGACGTTGTCGAGCCCTTCGGCGAACATCAGGCGCAGCGCCTCGTGCAGGCCGAAGATCAACGAGATCGCCGGCGTCCACGCGGTCGTGTGCTTCTGTTGGTTGTCGCGCTCGCGCTTGAGGTCGAAGTAGAAGCGCGGCTGCTTCGACGCGGCCGCGGCTTTCCATGCCTTCTCGGAGAGCGCCACGAACGCGAGCCCGGGCGGCAGCATGAGCGCCTTCTGCGAGCCGGTGAGCAGCACGTCGATGCCGAGCGCGTCCATCGGCATGTCGAGCACGCCGACGGCCGTGATGCCGTCGACGACGAGGAGCGTATCGGTCTCGCGGGTGATCTTGGCGACCTCGGCCACGGGGTGCAGCACCGTCGTCGACGTCTCGCTGCCCTGCATGAGGACGAGCTTGGTCTCGGGGTGCGCCTTCAGGGCCTTGGCGATCGCGGCCGGATCGACGGCGGTGCCCCACTCCACCTTGATCTCGTCGACGACGAGGCCGTAGTTGGCGCCGATCTTTCCCCAGCGTTCGCCGAACTTGCCGCCGTTCACGACGAGCACGCGGTCGCCGGGCGACGTCGTGTTGATGACCGCCGCTTCCATGGCGCCAGTGCCGGACGAGGCGAGCATGATCACGTCCTGCGTCGTCTTGAAGAGCCCTTGCAGCGACTTCGCGGTCTCGGCGAACAGCGCTTCGAACTGGGGCGTGCGGTGGTGGAAGATGGGCTGCGCCATCGCCAGCAGCACGGACTCGGGAACGGGGGTGGGCCCGGGGGCGAGGAGATATTTCTTGATCATCGTCGTACCTACCTGTGTCGCGGGGACCGGCGGTCGCAAAAAAGCCTGGACCCCAACTAGTCAGAGGCCCAGGCGTTCGGCTCCTGAAGGTCGCACTTCCTCGTGGTGCTCCACGTCAACGCCAGTCGTGCGATACCAGAACAGTCGTATGAAGGCGGCGGAGCGTAACGAAGCACCCCAGGAGTGTCAAGGTGAAGACCTCCTCGCGCCGCACCGCGCGCGGTACTGGTGCCGCTCGCGCGCACGTCGTAAATAGCGCCCCGGAACGAAGCCCGAGACGCGCCCCGGCCGAGCCGGCGGCGCGCTGGGCGTGCGGGGCGGCGCGCGCGAGTCATGCCGTCACGAAGGAGCGGGCTGCATGCACACGTGTCGACGAATCGGAATCGCGATGCTGATCGGGGTCGTGGCCCTCGCCGGGCGGGCGAAGGCGGACGACGCCCCGGCGGTGAGCGGCGATTCCACGGGACGCGCGATCATCGACACCGAGACGTCCGCCGCCCGTGAAGCCGAGTTCGAGGATACGCCGTGGCTTCCCGAGGTCTTCGCGCACCAGTGGGTGTATCGAGGCGCCACCATCACGACGCCCGATGCGTCGGACCAAGACACCGGGACCGCGCGACTGACGGTTGCCGAAGCCGTGCATCAGGCGCTGATCCACAATCCGGGGGTCGCGGCCCAGCGCCTGACGCCGCTGCGCCAGCGGCAGGACGTCCGCTCGGCGGAGGCGATCTTCGATCCCATCATCTACGGCGCCGTCAACAAGGACCGGCGAAAGGCGCCGAATTCCTCGGCGCTCTCCGGCGTGCGCATCAACACGCAACAGAACTTCAACGCCGACATGGGCTTCTCGAAGACGCTGCGCACGGGCGGTGACTTCCGCATCGACTTCACGAACAATCGCTTCGTCTCGAATGCCCGATTCCAGGGCCTGGTTCCGCAATACGAGCCCGAGCTCGTCTTCTCGTTGAACCAGCCGCTCTTGCGAAACTTCGGGCTGAACTTCGCGTACCTGCTCGTCGACGTCACGAATCTTCAATCCGAGGCCGCGGCGTGGACCTACCGCGCGCAACTCGCCGACTTCGTCAAGCGCGTCATCTCCGCGTACTGGGTCGTCGTCTTCACGCGGCAGAACCTCGGCGTGCAGCAACAGTCGCTCGAGCTCGCCCGCCAGACCCTCCGCGAGAACAACGAGCGCGTGCGCGTCGGCCTCCTCGCCCCGGTCGCGGTGAAGGAAGCGGAGAGCCAGGCGGCCGCGCGCGAGCAGCAGGTCATCGTCGCCAACAATCAGCTCGACAATGCGCTCCGACTGCTGCGGCAGATCGTGTATCTGCAAAAGGGCGACTCGTTCATCCCGCAGGCGATCGAGCCGGTCGAGGAGCCCCGCACGACGGCGGTCACCGTGGACGCCGATCGCGCGCTGAACATGGCCCTCGAGCAGCGCCCCGAGGTCCACGCGCAAACGCTCGACCTCCAGAGCAAGCAGCTCACCGCGCGCGTCCGAGAGAACCAGCTCCTGCCGCGCGTCGATTTCGTCGGCAACGTCGGTCTGAACGGCCTCTCCGGCGACGGCGTCCCGGTCGTCGATCCGAGCACCGGCCAAACCGTTCAGACGCCGTACGACGGCCCGTACTGGGAAGCGCTCGACCGCCTCACCAGCAAGAAGTTCTATTCGTACATGGCGGGGGTCGAGGTCGAGATCCCGATCGGCAATGCCGCCGCGAAGAGCGAATACGCGAAGGCGAAGATCGACGTCTCACAATCAGAGCTGAACCGCCGCCAGCTCTTTTCGGACATCAGCCTCGAGGTTTCGACGGCCGTGAACGACGTCGTCGCCAACATCAAGCGTATCCAAGCCTCGCGCGTCGCGCGCGAGCTCGCGGAAGAGAATCTCCGCAACCAGCAGAAGCGCCTCGAGGTCGGGATCGCGACCACGAAGGACGTCCTCGACTTCCAAGACGACCTGACGCAAGCGCGCGGCGTCGAGCTGCAAGCGGCGACCGACTACAACATCTCGCTCGCGGAGCTCGCGCGCGCCCAGGGCACGATCCTCGACGAGTACTCCGTCGTGGTCGAGGTGCCCGGGAAGCGGTTCACCCCCTGGTGGGCACGCTTCTGACGGCGTCCGGGCCGGACACCTTCGCACTTTTCGCCTCGAGACGAGACAATTCGGCACGTCGGGAACGGCCCCTCGCGCCGAATCGTGTGGACAGCACCATCGCCGATCTCTTAGAGTTCGCCAGCTTCTTCACCCACATCCGACTCGATCATCGCCCTCAGAAGGAGATTCCATGTCCGCTACTCCCGCCGCGCTCGTGAGGTCGTGCCTCGCGGCGCTCTGCGTCCTGTTTTCGGCTTCGCTCGTCCACGCAGTCGAGCCGCCTCGCATCATCGACAGCTACGTCCTCTTCGCCTACGACGAGATGATCCTGAAAGGCGCGACGGGGGCCTCGCCGCGCGGACACATCCGCGGCGGCGACATCGGCGTGAACTATCCGACCGCCAACCCGAACGCGTTCGCGCTGTCCTTCGCGACCTTCGGCCGCGTCATCATGGACCCGGGCTCGCAGGCCGTCGCCGACAGCGTGCGCGCGTCGAGCCAGGAAGGCATCTTCCACGACCTGTTCGCCAACCGCGTGAACGCGAGCTTCAACCCCATCATCAACGGCATCGGTCCGATACCGTTCACGCCGCCGATCATCAGTGAGGCCAACCTGCCGGTGTTCCCGTTCGTGCCGGGTCGCGCGCTCACCGACAACGCGCCCGACCTCCAGGTCGGCGGCGTCGGCGTCCCGAGCCCCTTCACGTTCGCCCCGGGCAGCGCCTACCGCGACGTGCGGCTCAACAACGACGCCGTCGTGAACTTCGGCGACGGCACGTTCGACCTCCGGAGCCTCGAGATCGGCCGGAACGTCACGATCAACGTGACCGACCACACGATCATCCAGATCGACCGCGGCATTTCGATCAACGACGGGCTCAAGTTCGGTCTCGGGACGTTTTCCGGCGCCCAGCTCTACCTCGGCGCGTTCGGCTTCGACCCGACGATCAATCCGGTCACCAATCTCGCGCACAACGCCGAGATCCACGTCCAGTTCTTCTCGCCGTACGGGTGGCTCGACATCGGCGGCCGCAACCAGCTCTTCGGCCGCTACATCGCGAAGCGCATCAGCGGCGACCCGAACAACAACGTGACGCTGGAATTCCCGCCGCTCCAACCGCCGGGCGGCACGGCGTTCGATCCGTTCCAGTGCTACGAGACCCATCGCACGGACCTCGACCGCACCGTGACCCTCGACGACGCGCTCGGCACCAGCACCGTGCTCGTCCAGCGCGCGAAGCGCATCTGCGCGCCGGCCGACGTCAACGGCGCCGATCCGACGGCTCCGTCGCATCCGGGTCATTACACCTACTACACGATCAACCAGACGAGTCCCTTCGTGGCGGTGAAGAACGTCGACGTGACCAACGTCTTCGGTACCGTCACGCTCAAGCTGTCGCGTCCGGACCGCCTCCTCGTCCCGACCTCGAAGAGCGTGACGAGCCCGCCCGCCCCGCTGGCCAACGCGATGAACCACTTCAAGTGCTACCGCGTGTCCGGTGTGCAGCAGCAGGTCCCCAACCTCGCGATCACCGACCAGTTCGGCTCGATCGAGGTCGACCTCAAGCGTCCGCTGCATCTCTGCTTGGCCGCCGACAAGAACGACGAAGGCGTTCCGAATCCGGGTGCCGCGGTGCTCTGCTACCAGACGCGTGGACCGCGCCCGAGCACGGCGCCGGACCTCGTCTACACGAACAACCAGTTCGGCGCGGACGAGTTCCCGTTCTTCGGTCCGCGCGACCTCTGCATTCCGTCGACCGTCGTCCTGCCCTGACGGCCGCCTGTCTCTCGCAACGAACGCCCGCGCGTGCTGAACACGCGCGGGCGTTCGTGCGTCAGGTGCGAATCGCGACGACGATCTGCACCCGCTCCGCGACGACGAAACGCAGGCACTCGACGCGGAAGCCGGCGGCTTGAATCTCCCTGGCCGTCGGCCGTGCCAGCCGCCGCCAGCGTCGACTCGGGGTGCAGCCCGGAAGCCACGGCGCGGCGCCGAGCGCCACCAGCGCCGCCGGCATCGACCGCGGCCGATTGTGGTCGACCACGACCAGACTCGCTCCCGGTGCGACGATCGCCGCGAGCGCGGCGAACGTCCGACCGCGCTCCGCGGACGTGGGATCGAGCCCGAGCAACGATACCGCGATCGCGCCGGCACTCGGCGGCGGCGCACCCCACGGCACCCACACGACGTGCGCGAGTCCGATCTCGGCGAGCAACGCCTCGGCTTCTCGTCGCCACGCCGCCATGCGACGCGGGACCGCGCTAGCGCCCGTTACGGCTGCGGATCAGGGTGGTGAACTCCTCGCGCGTCTCCTGACGATCGCGAAAGGTCCCGAGCATGCAGCTCGTGACCACGACGGAGTTCTGCTTCTCGACGCCCCGCATGCGCATGCAGAGGTGCTCGGCTTCCACGACGACACCGACACCCTGCGGGTCGATCGCGTCCATGAGCGAGTGCGCGACCTGGGTGGTGAGCCGCTCCTGCACCTGCAACCGCCGCGCGAAGACCTCGAAGAGGCGCGCCAGCTTGCTGAGGCCCAGGATCTTCCTGCTCGGGATGTACGCGACGTGCGCCTTCCCGAAGAACGGCAGCATGTGGTGCTCGCAGAGCGTGAAGAAGTCGAGATCCTTCAGGACGATCATCTCGGAATACTCTTCACTGAAGAGCGCCGAGTTGAGGATCGCGGCTGGATCCTCGGAGTAGCCCTTGGTGAGGAACTGGAGCGCTCGAGTCACGCGCTCCGGCGTCTTCAAAAGGCCTTCGCGGTCCGGGTCCTCACCGATCGTCCGCAGAAGCGCGCGGACGTGGTCTTCACCGCTCAAGACTTGCCTTTCTTCTCGATGGCGCGGACCTTCTGGTACTTCCGGTAGTCGTAGCCGGTCGCCATCGCCATCAGCAGGCCTTCCATGCCGCCTTCGCGCTCACGCCGCAGGATCATCAGACGATCGTAGAACTCGCGGAAGTCGCGATTGATCCGGTGGGCTTCGTCGACCGGGTTCAGATAGAACGCGTGCAAGCGGTTCACGGTGAAGCGGAGCGCCGAGAAGCGCAGCTCGTTCGGGAACGCATCCCACTCCGCGAGTGACAACGTGCGGAGCGACTCGTAGCCGCCGATCAGGACCTCGAAGCGCTTGAGGTCGTACCGCTCGCCGTCGTAGCAGAGCGCGTTCACGGCCGTCGCGAGGTCGAAGATGTACTTGCCGCGCGACGCGGTCTCGAAATCGAGGACGCCGACGACCTTCTCGCCGCGGAACAGGATGTTGTCGAGGTACAGGTCGCCGTGGATGATACCCTTCGGCAACTTGCACTCGAGATAATGCTCGAGGTAGCCGACCTCCTCGTCGAGGGTGCGCGTGATCTTCTTGAAGTACGACGGCAGGCGATCGCGGACTTCTTGATAGACGTCCGACACGCGATCGAAGTTGAAGCGGTTGTCGACGCCCTTCTTGTAACCCTTGCCGATGACGTGGAGATCGGCGAGGACGCGCCCGGCGTTCTCGATCTGCGAGAGCGAGAGCGTCTGGCTCTCGCGCTTGTGACCATCGATGAACTTGAACAGCGAGATGCACTTGCCGCCGAGCTCGTGGTACTGCCGGCCCTTGCGGTCGATCAGAAGCTGCGGGCACGGGAAGCCGTGCTTCCGGAGGTAGAGCAAGAGATCGATCTCGCGCTTGACCTCCATCTCGCTCCGCTCTTCGTCGATGCGGAGCCAGACGCGGCCCTTGGCGGTGTCGAGGCGACAATTGCCGTCCGTCCCACCACCGTTGCCGTTCGCTGCCAGCAGCTTGCCGAGTCCGAACTCCTCGACGAGCTCGATCAGCTGTCGCCTATCGAGATTGGTGTACACCGCCATTTTTTACGCCCGCCGCCCGTTGGGGATTGTTGAGAGTCGTTCAGTTATATCCCTAACCCCGCGATAGTCAATAGTTTTCTGGCCATCAGATGATGCGGCGGTGAATATGGCGAAGACGAGGTCGAGGAGGGATCTCGAGCCGGGTAAGCGCGCTATCTAGCCGATTTTACGACGTCGCGACGCCGACCCGTGGACAGACCGGCGCCAGGGGACACTCCGCGCAGCGAGGTTTTCGGGCGTGGCAGACCCTCCGTCCGTGGTGGATCAGACGGTGGGTGAAATGGGTCCATGACGCGGGGGGCAAAAGGTCCCGAAGATCCCTCTCGATCTTGGTGGGATCGTCCTCGCGGGTGAGGTCGAGCCGGTTGGCGACGCGGCGTACGTGCGTGTCGACCACAATGGAAGGAACTCCATACGCGGTCCCGAGTACGACGTTCGCGGTCTTCCGTCCGATCCCCGGCAGCGTGACGAGGACGTCGAGGTCGCGGGGCAGCTCACCGCCGTACTCCTCCGCGGTTGCGGCGGCGACACCGAGCAGCGATTTCGCCTTCTGCCGGAAGAATCCGGTCGAGTGGATGAGCGTCTCGAGCTCGGCGGGGTCGGCCGCGGCGAGAGCTTTCGGCGTCGGATAGCGCGCGAAGAGCTTCGGGGTCACCATGTTCACGCGCTCGTCGGTGCACTGTGCGGAGAGGATGGTCGCGACGAGGAGCTGCCACGCGTTCTCGTGGCGGAGAGCGCACCAGGCGTCCGGATAGGCGTCGGCGAGGCGGGCGTCGATCTTCCGAGCCCGCGTACGCCGCGCCGCCGGGGTTTCAGGACCGGGCGCCGTCGGGCGCGGGCTCACGCGCGGCGCCGAGAATCGACCGCCTCGTCGGGCGGCGCTGCCGGCTCCGCTCGGCGACGAAGCTCGTCCGCGACGCCGGTGCGGTACCGCTCGACCTCGGTCGCGGTCTCTTCGGCGCTCCACCCGAGCGCCGCTCTCATGAGCGCGCCGGCGTCCGCAGCCGCGGCGGCTCCACCATCGGCATGCCGGAACGAGATCGGCACACGACGCCGGAGCACGTCGTCGAGCGTCACCGCCATCTCGGTCTCGGCGGCGCGCGTGACCTCGAAGCGTCGATACTGGAGCTCCGGCACGATACGCTCGGCGTCGGGTGTGCCGCCGCGGAGGCGACCCATGAGCTGCATGGCGGCCGTCCCGTAGCGCTGGAGCAGATGACGAATCAGACCGTCGTCGAGCCCCGGCGACGCTCCCGTGCGCACGCGCTTCGCGAAACCAGGGAACCCTCCACGGTCGGGATCGTCCACGCGCGCGCCCGGGAGCGGGATCTCACCCGTCCGGCACTCGCGAACACGACGCTCGGGCTCGAGCACCCGCAACCGCTCCACGACGCGATCGACGACCTTCTCTGAGACGCGCCGGTACGTGGTGAGCTTGCCGCCGCCGAGCGAGAGCAATCCCGACGCGCTCTCGAAGATCTCCTCCTCACGCGAGGTCTCGGAGGGTGTCTCGGAGTCCGTCGCCGGCGGCGCCACGAGCGGGCGCAACCCCGCGTAGGCACCGATCACGTCGGACTCGCCGAGGCGTGCCTTCGGGAAATAGGCGTTCACCGCCTCGAGCAGATAGCGCACGTCGTTCGCGTCGGCGGCGACGTCTTCGGGACGCGCGTCGTAGTCGGTGTCGGTCGTGCCGACGAGCGTCTGGTCGTCCCACGGGATCGCGAACATGACGCGTCCGTCGCGCGGCGCGCGGAGCACGATCGCGTTGCGGTTGCCGACCCGCTCGCGCGGCACGACGATGTGGACGCCTTTCGTCAGACGGAGCACGGGCTTCGCGGCGGGATCGTCGAGGAGCCGGACGCGATCGAGCCACGGACCGGTCGCGTTGACGATCTGGCGAGCTCGAATCGTGACGACCGCGCCCGACAGGCCGTCGCGGAGGCGGGCACCCGAAAGCCGGCCGTCCTCGCGCAGCAGCTCCATCACCGCGAGGTGATTGCAAGCGATCGCGCCCTCTTCCATCGCGGACTGGATGGTCTCGAGGGTGAGACGCGCATCGTCGGTCCAGCAGTCGTAGTAGTGCATCGACCCGCGTAGCCCCTCGGCGCGGAGCTCGGGCTCGTGGCGCAGCGTCGTGCGGTGCCCCCACGAGCGATGGCGCGCGATGTTTCGGAACGCGGAGAGGCCGTCGTAGACCCACAGGCCGGCAGACAACCGCAGGCGACCGACCGGGTCGCCTTTGAAGATCGGGAACACGAACGGCATCGGCTGCACGAGGTGCGGCGCGAGATGGCGCCGGAGGTGATCGCGCTCCCGGCTGGCCTCGAGCACGAGCGCGAACTCGTAGTTCTCCAGGTAGCGGAGGCCTCCGTGGATGAGCTTGCTCGACTTGCTGCTCGTCCCGCTCGCGAAGTCGTTCTGCTCGACCACCGCGACGCGCAACCCTCGCTGGGCGGCGTCGCGCGCGATCCCGGCGCCGTTGATCCCGCCTCCGATCACGAGCAGATCGAACGTCGCGGTTGCTAGGGCTTCGGCCAAGGCGGCCCGGCGGCCGTCAGACACGGGACTTGCTCCGGGGTGCGTGCGACATCGTCATCGACGGCCCGACGGTTGTATCACACGACCGGGGAGCCGCCATCCGCGATCCTTCCACACGAGCGCGATCGTGAGGTCGGCCACATTGGTACCGGTGGGCCCCGGCGCGAAGAGGTCGCCGAGCAACGCCAAACAGGGATGGACATCGTGACGCGAGAGCACGTGGGCGAGCGGACGGCCGACGCGCCGGGCCCGCGCCGCCGTCGCACCGTCCGCGAAGGCACCGGCGGCGCGTGTCGGCCCGTCGATGCCGTCGGTCCCGGCACAGAGGATCGCCCATCCCGGCTCCCCCGCGAGCTCCGCGGCCACGGCGCTCGCGAGCTCCTGGTTCCGCCCCCCGCTCCCCGAGTGCGCGTCGACGCGCACCGTGGTTTCTCCTCCAGCGACGATCAGGGTCGGGTACGGTCCACGCGCGGCGGCGCGCGCGCGGCGAATCGTGCCCGCCAGACGGCGAGCCGCCGCGGCGCCGTCGCCGACGATCGGTTGGCGAAGTCGCACCACGCGCGCGATGCCGTGCGCACGGGCCCACGCGGCGATCCCCGCCTGCGCCGTCCGATTGCCAGCGACGAGCAAGGTCGGGCACGCCCGCGCCGCCCGCGATCCTGGCTTCGGCGTCTCCGCGACCCGCCCGGCGGCCCCACGCATGAGATGACGATGGACACGCGCGCCGACGCCACGCGGATCGACCACCGCGAGCGCGTCGGCGAAGGTGCTCGGATCTGCGACCGTCGGACCCGAGCCGATGACGGCCAGGTCGTCTCCCGGCACGTCCGAGACGACGAGCGCGGCCGCGGGACGTCCGACGAGTCGCGCCGCGAGACGGCCTCCGGTCACCGCCGAGAGATGCTTCCGCACCGCGTTCATGCGCGCGATGTCGGCGCCGCTCGCGAGAAGCCACGCGCTCGCACGGCGCGCGTCGGCGACGGTCAGCCCCGGCGCGGGCGCCGCGAGCAGGCTCGACGCACCACCGGTCAGCAGCACCAGTACCGCCGCATCAGGGTGGTGATCGAGCACCGCGAGCATCTTCCGCGTCGCGCGCACGCTCAGGGCGTCGGGCACCGGGTGACTGCCGAGCGCGATTCGAACGTGCGTCAGCGGTCGCTCATACCCCGGCGGAACGATCACCACGCCGTCGAGCACCCGCGTCCCGAGCTCGGCCTCGACACCGGCCGCGAGACCCGCGGCCCCCTTGCCGGCGCCGACGACCACGACGCCGTGCCGCAGCGGCAGCGTCGTCCGCGTGCGCGCGCCCCGTACGATGAGCGCAGGACCCGCGACCGTCACCGCCGCGCGCGCGACCGTGAACGGGTCGACGACCGCGATCGCGGCGTCGAACGCCGCGACGAGCGCGCGACGCACGCTCCGCGGCGCGCGTCCGGCGCGAGTCACCTTGCCTGGCACAAGTGCATTCTGTAGCGTCCGGCGTCACACCCCCGAGCGTGCGCCACCCGTAGACCCTGGAGGATTCGATGCACGAAGAGTTCCGCCCCGAGCAGTTCGCCGACAGCTTCACCGGAGTCTGGAAGCGCGTGGTGACCGATCCCCGTGGCTTCTTCGCGGACATGCCCACACGAGGCGGAATCCAGTCGCCGCTCCTCTTCCTGGTCGGCTGCCTCGTGATCGCGGCGCTCGGCTACCTGATCGTCGGGCCGCGCGGCATCGGACTCAGCCTCGTCTTCTGGGGCGCGGTGCGCTCGTTCCTCTACGCGGCGATCTTCATGATCGTCGCCCGGCACGTGTTCGCGGGAACGGCCGACTACGAAGCGACCTACCGCGTGATCGCCTACGCCACCGCGCCGATGGCGCTCATGTGGCTGCCCCTCGTCGGCCTCCTCACCTTCGTCTACACGCTCTTCCTGATCATCGTCGGCCTGGAGAAAGTGAACGGCTTCGACGCCACGAAGTCGGTCCTGACGCTCCTGCTGGCGAGCATCGTCCTGCTCGTCCTCGGCTGGGCCTTCGGCTTCCACCACTACGGCTACTACCACCATGGCTTCGGCATGGGTTGCCACCGCTAACCGAATCCACGGCGGGAGCGCAGCAACCGCCCTTCCACAGCCTACGCAGCCCTCGCGGGGCGCTCAAAAAGGGTCAGATGCTAGGCGCGAGGGAACGAAGGCGGAGGCGTAGCGGAGCTACGCCGCACAACTGAGAGACTGAGCAACGACGCAGATGGCCCTTTTCAGCGCCACGCGCGCGACTACTGGCCTTCCTCGTCCAGATCGGTGGCGCCCAGCCGCCGATAGGCGCGGTCGTCGTCGCCGCGGCGGTTTTGCTTGGCTTCGGTTTCGCGATCGGCCTGGCACTGCACGCACAGACGGGTGAAGGGCATGGCCTGGAGACGGCCCTCCGCGATCTCGGACTCGCAGCTCTCGCAGACCCCGTAGGAGCCTTCCTCGATGCGGTCGAGGGCATCCTCGATCGCTTGGAGCTTCCCGCGGTCGCGGTCGGTCAGGATGAAGTTGATCTCGCGCTCGCGTTCCTCGCTGGCGAGATCGTATGTATCCATCCCTTCGTCCTTCGACGACTCGCGCCCCTGCTTGATGTCCTGCTGAATCTCGGCCAGGAGCTGGCGCTTCATCGTTTCGAGCGTCTCGCGCGCGGTTTTCAGAAAGGCTTTTCGCATGGTCTCCTCAAGGGGGCCGGATGGTAAGGGCTGGTACCGTGTGTGTCAACTCTGGGTACGCGCACCCGGAAGAAACGGACGCACGACGTTCCACACACGCTCCTCGACCGTCTCGATGGGGAGCAAGCGCCCGTCCTCCATGCATTCGAGGAGATGCCAGCGTTCGACGGTGTCGAGCTGCGCCAGGGACAGGTAGGCCTCTTCCGCGGCACGCAGGTGAGCCCGATCCGCCTCGTGGATGTCGCGGACCTTGCCGCGGAGATACGCCCGCTCGTCCTTTCGAGCGACGAGGTCGAAGCCGACGTCCGCCGGCACGTGCAGCAGAATCGTGAGGTCGGGTTTCGGGATCCCGAGCGTCCCGTACTCGAGCTCGTTCAGCCAGACGAGGAAGCGTTCGCGCTCGCTCGCGTCCGCGATCTTCGCCATCTGATGGCCCTTGTTCGCGGAGACGTAGCGATTGGAGACGACGACGGCACCGCGCGCCAGCGCGGCGCGGATCTCGAACGAGGCGTCGAAGCGATCGAGCGCGTAGAAGGTCGACGCCCGATACGCGTCGACGGTCTCGAGCGGGCCGTATTCCCCGCGGAGGTAACGTTCCACGAACCATGCGGACGGTTGGCCGTAGCGCGGGAAGTCGACGAGCATCACGTCGTAGCCGGCGCGTGTGAGCCGCGCTTCGAGGCGCGTCGTCTGGGTACCCTTCCCGGACCCGTCGGTCCCGTCGACGACGATGAAGGTACCGGTCATGCGCGTCGATACGTGACGAACGCGAAGCCGTCGTGGTCCTCGCGCCAAGTTTCACGCCAGACGACGGGATCGATCGCCGGGAAGAACGTGTCGCCGTCGACGTCGCGGTCGACGTGCGTGATGTCGAGCGCGTCCGCCCGCGGCATGGCGCGGGCATAGATCTCACCGCCGCCGTTCACGATCACCTCCGCGCCGGCGTGCACCGCGAGCGCCGCCTCGAGCGACGGCGACCGCTCGACCCCGTCCGGCAGTTGATAGTCCGGGTTCCGCGTCACGACGACGTTGGTGCGGCCTGGGAGCGGACGAAATTTGGCTGGAATCGATTCCCAGGTCTTCCTTCCCATGACGACGACCTTGCCCATGGTGATGCGGCGGTAGCGCTGCATGTCCTCGGGAATCCGCCACGGGAGCGCGCCGTCCTTACCGATGCAGCCGTTCCGCGCGACGGCGGCGACGAGCGTGATCATCGGCGCCTCAGACCGCGACCGGGAACTCGATCTTCGGATAGCTCGCGTACCCCTCGATGCGGCTATCGTCCGCCGTCCATTCCCAGATCGAGGTGAAGCGATCGGTCACCACGCGCGCCAGCGGGTACCGCTCGGGGTCGCGCTCCAGTTGCTCGCGAATACCCTCGAGCTGGTTCACGTAGATGTGCGTGTCGGCGAGGAAGCCGATGAGTCGGCCTTCCTCGAGCCGGGACTCCTTCGCGAGCAGGTGAAGAAGGAGGCCGTAGCTCGCTATGTTGAACGGGAGTCCGAGCGGCACGTCGACCGAGCGCTGGTTCCAGAGGAGATTCAGCTTCCCGTTGATCACCGTCACTTGGTAGGCGTAGTGACAGGGGGGAAGCCCCTGCTCCTCGAGCTGCGGCGGGTTCCAAGCCGTGACGATCATGCGACGATCGTTCGGGTTGGTCTTGAGCGTGTCGACCACGCGGCGCAGCTGATCGACACCCTGCCCGCCGTAGTCGGTCGCATGGTCGACGTATGGCGCGCCGAAGTGCCGCCACTGGAAGCCGTACACCGGCCCGAGATCGCGCTCGGCCATCATGCGACGCTTGGCATCCTCGTCGTGACCGTACGGCGCTTTCGCCGGATGCGCCCACTCGTCCCAGATGTGATTCTGACGGTCCTGGAGCCAGCGTTTGTCCGTGATGCCGCGGATGAAGAACTCGAGCTCGGACGCGACCAGACGGAACGGGGTCTTCTTGGTGGTGAGCAGCGGGAAGCCCTTCGCCATGTCGTGCTCGAACATGGCACCGGCGATCGCGATCGTGTCGACGCCGGTACGGTTCTCCTTGCGCTCGCCCTCGGCGAGGATGCGGCGGACGATGTCGAGGTACGCTTTCATCGCCCCGTGGAGCCGAAGCCGCCGCGGCCGGCACCGCACGCCTCGGACTCCACCCATTGGACGCGCGGACGCGCGAGGATCATGCCCTGCGCGACGCGCGTGCCGGCCTCGATGCGGACCTCGCGCTCGCCCGGGTTCCAGACCGAGATCATCACCTCGTCGTCGGGTCCGCAGTAATCGGAGTCCACGACGCCGACGCCGTTCGCGAGCACGAGCCCGTGCTTCTTGAAGAGCGACGATCGGGCGTACACGTGCAGCACGTGATCGTCCGGCACTGCGATCACGAGGCCCGTGCCGAGCAACGCGTGCGACCGCGGCGCCACGACGGCGTCGTCGAGCACCGCGAAGTCGAACGCGGCCGCGCCGGCCGTTTGGTACTCCGGCAAGCGGGCGCGTGGGTCACGGCGCGTGATGCGGACGGTGAGCATGCCGTGACCCGATCTTTCAGGCAGGCAACGGAGCGGTCAAGTCGACGCGGCGCCCGCGCGCGGCCCAGAGCCAGGTGAGCGCGGCGCGACGGACGTCCATGAGGGTGTGCGCGACGACGACACTCTCGGGAACGACCACCGCCGCGTCCGACGACGCCGCACCGTGCGGATCGACCGGAATCGCACCGGATCCGCCGGCATCGGGGCGAAGCCACACGGCGGCGGCGCCGACCACGAGCGCCGGCTTGAGGTCGCGTTCGAGGTCGTCTCCGACGACGAGCACGTCGCCGGGTGCGACCTCGAGGGCCGTGAGCGCGGCGGCAAGCAAGCTGCCGTCCGCTTGGAAGGCCGCCGCTTCCGAGCTCAGGAACCACCGGTCGATCGCGGGCGCGAACGGCACGCATGCCGCGCGTGCGGCGTCGGCGAAGGGCGTCCACGCGTCCGCGACGACGGCCGTACGCGCGCCGGCCGCGTGCACCGCCCCGACGCACGTCGCCGCGGCTGCGGCCACGACGGGATCCGCGCTCGCCGCCGTCCAGACCGCCGTCACGGCGGCGACGGCATCGTCGGCGAGGCCGATCTCGCTGCGCAAGCGCGCGGCCAGCGCCGCGGGCGCATCGTACGTCGCACCGTCCGCGATCGCGCGAATTCGGCGCGCCGTCTCCAGATCGAGGCCGAGGCCCTCCGCGATCACCCTGCCGGGATCGGCCGGTTTCGCGACCAGCGTCCCGCCGAGTCCGAACAGCACCGCGCGCGGCCGGCTCATCGCCGTGCGCCCCCGGCGGCGTCGTCCCACCAGACGACGCGCTTCCCCGCCTGGCGCAGCAGCGCAATGCCCATCGCGTCGCCGCGCTGATTCGGCTGCCGGCAGTGCACCCGCGCGACCCCGCTGTTGAGCGCCCGCTTCGCGCACATCACGCACGGCGTGTGGGTCAGGAACATCACCTTGTTTTTCTCGATGGCGCCGGCTTTCAGCAACGCGTTCTCCTCCGCGTGGACATATCCGCTGCGGTCGACGGGGATGAAGTCGCGATCGTTCATCCCGGCCGCGCCGCCGTTGTACCCGACCCCGAGGACGCGCTCGAGATCGGCGGAGACGACGACGCACCCGACCTTCTGCGATCCGTCGGTCGAACGCAACGCGAGGGCTTCGGCGAACCGCTGGTACGCCTCCGGCAACGTCAGGGTCGGCGGCAGGCGGCCGCCGAGAAGCCCGGCCGGATGCGGCCCTGCGCCCCGGGGCTTCCAGCGCGGGTAGTGAACGATCACCTTCCCGGCCTTCTGGAGCAGTGCCAGACCGGCGCGGCCGCGCGCGGTCGCCGTGCGGTAGTAGACGTGCGTGACGCCGCTGTTGATGGCGCGCACCGCGCAGAGCCAGCACGGCGCCTCGGTCACGAACATCAGCTTGTCCTTCTCGACGGCGCCGGCGATCAGGAGGGCGTGCTCCTCCGCGTGCAGATGACTGCCACCGCGCGGACGCCGGGATGCTACCGCGGTCATGGCACCGCCCGAAAAGCCGGCGCCGAGCACCCGCTCGAGGTTGGCGCTCACCAGGACGCACCCGGTGCGGTGGGTCTTCGCGGGCGAGCAGCGCGCGAGCGCCTCGGCGAAGCGCAGATACGACTCGAAGAGCGGGATGCGATCCTGGTACGCGCCGCGATTCAGGGAGTGGGTGTTGCTCGGACGGCCGTCCTTGAAGCGCACCGTCGCTCGTGACGCGCGTGCGTTCGGGCGTGACGCACGCGGGCTCGGGCGGGACACACGCGCGCTCGGGCGCGTACGGCTCGGCGAGCGCGTCGGCACCGGGTCAGTCGCGGAAGTTGACGAACTGGAGCGCGAGGCCCAGGTCGGCGCCGCGCAGCTTGGCGATCACGTCCTGGAGATCGTCACGCTTCTTCCCGGTGACGCGCACCTCGTCGTCGTTGATCTGGGCCTGGACCTTCGCGCCCGAGCCCTTGATGAATTTCACGATCTCGCGCGCCTTCTCGGTCTCGATGCCTTGCTGGACGGTGATCTTCTGCCGCGCCCGCCCGCCGAGGGCCGACTCGACGACCCCGTACTCGAGGTTCTTCAGGGGAATGTTCCGCTTGGCGAACTTGGATTGCAGGACGTCGACGACCGCCTTCACCTTGAAGTCGTCGGCCGACGTGATGACGATCTCCTTCTGATCCCAGGCGATTTCCGTCTTGCTGTCCTTGAGGTCGTACCGTTGGGCGACCTCTTTCCGGGTCTGGTTGAGCGCGTTGTCGACCTCTTGCAGGTCGATGCGCGACACGACGTCGAACGAGGGCATGGCGGGCTTCGTAGCAGGGGCTATGGCGCCTTGCCAACGGCGGCCCAGCGTACCGAGACCGGCACCGGGCGGACGCGCCAAGGCATCGCCGCAGGTGGAAGTGGGCCGTGCGTAGTGGCAGGGTGTGGCGCGAGGATCCTGAGGGCCCGGATGCCGAACACTCGCCACGTCGGCCTCGTTTTGCTGATGAGCGCGCTCGCGATCGGCATCGTGGCGCGACCGCCACACGCCGCCGCCTGCGTGAGCGCCGCCGACTGCGACGACGGCAATCCGTGCACCGACGAGCTCTGCGACGACGCGCTCGGCTGCGTGTACGCCGACGTGAATCGCGCGTGCGACGACGGCAACGCCTGTTCGACTTCCGATGCGTGCAACGCCGGCACGTGTGTCGGCGGCCCGATCGCGGCGGGGTGCACCTCCTGCCAAGCGATCGCGGTACTGCCGCCCGAAGGCGGGACGTTCACCGGCGTGACGGCGGGCACCGGCTCGCTCACCGGCAGCTGCGGATCGACGGCCCCCTCGCCGGAACGCGCCTACAGCTGGACACCGACGGCATCGGGCACGGCCGTCATCGCCACGTGCGGAACGGGAACGCTCTACGACAGCGTCGTGCACGTCCACGCCGGCACGTGCGGCGGCGCGGACCTCGGGTGCAAACGACGACACCACCGGATGCGTGACCGGCGAGCCGAGCAACCACCACGGATCGCGCCTGACGCTCGCCGTGACCGCAGGTCAGACCTACGTGATCGTGGTCGACGGCTACAACGGTGCGCGCGGCGCGTACGCGTTGACGGTGACGCCGCCGAGCCTCTGCGGCAACGGCGTCCGCGAGAGTGCCGAAGCCTGCGACGGGGGCGACGTCGCCGCGTGCCCGTCCGGCCAATGCACCACGAGCTGCACCTGCGTAGTGCCCTCCGGGGGGCTTCCCGATCTCGTGCCCCAGATCGTCGACGTGAGCACCGACTTCGGCGCGACGGTCGACCCGGGCGACGTCGCGGAGGGCTGCGCCGAGGCGACGAGCGGCGTCGACTTGCTGCGCTTCGGCGCCTACTCGCGGAACGACGGCAACGCCGCATTCGTACTCGGCGATCCCCAGTGCCCGACTCCCTGCACCGACCACCCGCTCGAGGTGTGCGGCGATCCCGACTTCGTCTGTAGCCCGGCTGCCGGCCACAACCACGCCCACTACAACAACTACGCGCGCTACGACCTGCTCGACGCCGGCGGCCAGACGATCGTCGTCGGGCACAAACAGGGCTACTGCCTCCGGGACACGACCTGCGGCAACCCCGTCTACACGTGCACGAACCAAGGCATCAGCGCCGGGTGCTCGGATCTCTACGGTTCGAATCTCGGCTGCCAGTATCTCGACATCACCGGCATCCCGAGCGGCACCTACACGCTGCGGGTGACGATCGACCCGTTCGACCGGATCGCCGAGCTTTCCGAGAGCAACAACGTCGCGCAGCAGTCGGTGACGATCGTCCGACCGGGCGGGCCAACGCCGACGCGAACCGCGACCCCAGTACGCACGGCCACGCCGACCCGCACCGCCACGCGCACCCCGACGCCGACACGCACGCCGACCCCCGCGGCCACCACCTCGGCGACCCCGACCCCGGCACCGACGACCACGAACGGCACGCCGACCGCGACCCCGGCGGCGACGAGCACCCCCGTCCCCACCACGACACCCGTCACCGGCTGCACGATCACCGCCGTGCTGCCCGCGGGCGGCGGCAGCGTCTCCGGTGCGACCGCCGGCGCGAGCCGGTCGAGCGGCACCTGCGCCGCGACGGCCAACGCGCCCGAGACGATCTACCAATGGACGCCGAGCACCTCCGGCACCGCGACGGCCTTCACGTGCGGCAGCGAGACGCGCTTCGACAGCGTCCTCTACGTGCGGACCGACACGTGTACCGGCGGACAGATCGCGTGCAACGACGACACGACGAACTGCAACACCGGCGAGCCGTCGACCTACCACGGCTCGCGCGTGAGCTTCGCGGTCACGGCCGGCCGCACCTACTTCCTCTACGTCGACGGCTACAACACTGCCGCCGGCGCCTTCGTTCTCACGGTGACCGCGCCGGGCGGCGCGGCCCCGACGTCGACGCGCACCGCGACCCCGACGGCCGCGGCGACCCCGAGCCGCACCGCGACGGCAACCGTGACCGCGACGCGAACGGTGACGCCCGCCGTCACGAGCACGCCGGCCAGCACGCCGACCTCGGGAGCAACCACGACCCCCGATGCGACGAGCACGCCCGCCGCGACCACGACCGCGGCGCCGACGGCGACGCCCACGCGCACCGCGACGCCTTCCCTAACGAGCACCCGCACTCCGACGCCGGCCACGACCGCGACGCCCGTGACCGGAGGCGCGTGCAGCGCAGCGATCGCCATCCCGAGCTCGGGCGGCGTCTTCAACGGCTCGACGACCGGCGCGAGCTCGCTCACGGCGACGTGCGCTTCCACCAACACGGCGCCGGAGCGGGTCTACCAGTGGACGCCGTCCCGCAGCGGCGGCGCGATCCTCGAAACCTGCGGCACCGCGACCACGTTCGACACGGTCCTGTCGATCCGCCAAACGACCTGCGACGGCGGCGCGGAGCGCGGGTGCGTCGACGACACCACGAACTGCGTCACGAGCGAGCCGAGCAACCATCACGGCTCGCGGGTCAGCGTGCAGGTGACCGCCGGCCAGACCTACTTCATCGTGGTCGACGGCTACGGCGGCGCGCGCGGCGACTACACGCTCCGCGTCACCCCGCCCTGACGCGTCAGGACGGAGGCATCGCCGCGGCGGGCGGCGTGATCACGTCGACGCCGGTCGGGACCACGAACTCGAACGTCGCGTCCGGCACGTCCACGTTGCGCTCGATCTGGGAGAACCCGAGCGTCGTGACGTTGCCGAGCGGGTCGGTGACGGCCGCCTCGACGATGTCGTAGGTCGCGCGGTCGACGCCGAACGAGACGGCGCCGATGTCCTCGCTCTTCTTGGACGCCAACCGGACGTAGAGATGGGTCCCCGTGCATCCGCGCGGGTCCGTCTCCGGCCGGAACTCGTCGGTAATGCGGCCGACCCCGAGCAGGAACGACACGGGCGTCGTCGACACGAACGCGGCCTTGAACGGCGCCTTCAGGACCTGACGATCTTCCGGCTGGGAGATCCAGAGAATCGCGCCGTCCGAGATGATCTGCTGCGCCTTCGGCGTCTGGAAGTCCCACCGCATCTTGCCCGGCTTCTTGAAGACGACCGTGCCTTCGGCGCGGTCACTGACCCCGAGCGAGGCGACCTTCATCTCCTGAACGAACTGCGCCTTGAAGGCGCGCGTCTCGTCGTATCGCGCCTGGAGCTTCTTCACGATCGTCGCGGGATCGGGGCAGTCCGACGCCGGCTTCGCGGGCGCGGCGACGGTCGCCGCGTGCGCGGCGGCGAACGCGAGCAGCAACGCGACGGTGAGGCCGACGACCAGGAACCGGGGAGCGCGCATGGAGCGCTCTCTAACAGCGAGGTGATGGACCCGCCAGCGGGGTCAGTCGTCGGCGTCGACGTTTCGCGCCAGGACCTCGCGGGGGCGCGCGCCCTCGGCGCGCGACACCACGCCTTCGCGCTCCATCCGCTCGATCATGCGGGCGGCGCGGTTGTACCCGACCCGGAGCTTCCGCTGCACCCACGAGATCGAAGCCTGACGGCTCTCGGTGACGAGGCGGACGGCCATGTCGTACATCTCGTCGTGGAGGTCGTCGGCCTCTTCCTCGCCGCCCTCCTCCTCTTCGCCGCCCTCGAGGAGCTCCATCTGGTAGGTGGGCGTTCCCTGCTTCCGCCAGTACTCGACGACCTTCTGCACTTCCTCGTCGGATACGAACCCGCCGTGCACACGCGTCAACCGCGCCGTGCCCGGCGGCAGGAAGAGGCAGTCGCCGGCACCGAGCAAACGCTCGCTGCCCTGGGCGTCGAGGATCGTGCGCGAGTCGATGCGCGAGGTCACCTGGAACGAGATGCGAGCGGGGAAGTTCGCCTTGATCAGACCGGTGATGACGTCGACCGACGGGCGCTGGGTCGCGAGGATCAGGTGAATCCCGGCGGCGCGCGCCTTCTGCGCGAGGCGGGTGATCGACTCCTCGATCTCGCGGCCGACCGTCATCATGAGGTCCGCGAGCTCGTCGACGATGATGACGATCTTGGGCAGGTGCTCGTGGACGAGGGGCGCGTCGTCACCGACCCGCTGGACGGGCACGAAAGGCGTCGCCGCCTCCTCCGCGTCCTCCGGGTCGTTGAGCTCGATGACGCTGGCGTTCTTCTCCGAGAGCTCGCCGGCGATCGCCTTGTTGTAGCTGTCGATGTTGCGAACGCCCTTGTCCTTCAAGAGCCGGTAGCGGCGATCCATCTCCTGGATCACGTTGGCGAGCGCGTACGCCGACTTCTTCGGCTCCGTCACGACGGGTACGAGGAGGTGCGGGATGTTGTCGTAGACCGACAGCTCCAACATCTTCGGGTCGATCATGATGAAGCGCACGTCGTGCGGCGACGCTTCGTAGAGGATGCTCATGATCATGGCGTTCAGCGACACGGACTTGCCCGTGCCGGTCGCGCCGGCCATCAGGAGGTGCGGCATGCGCGCGAGGTCGGCGACGTAGGTGTTGCCCGTCGTGTCCTTGCCGAGCGCAAGGGTGAGCTTCGATTCCGAACGCTGGAACTGGTCGCTCGCGATGATGTCGCGGAGCCACACCTTCTCGCGCCGCGAGTTCGAGACCTCGATGCCGACGACGGGCTTTCCAGGGATCGGCGCGAGGATGCGGACGCTGTGAGCGCGAAGCGCCATCGAGAGGTCGTCGGCGAGGTTCACGACGCGATTCACCTTCACGCCGGCCGCGGGCTCGAACTCGAACGTCGTGATCACCGGCCCCGGACGGACCGCGACCACCTTCCCGTCGACGCCGAAGTCCGCGAGCTTCGACTGGAGGATACGCGAGCTCGCGATCAGCGACTCCTCGTCGATCTGGACGCCGGAGTCGACGGGCGCGTCGAGGAAGGAGAGCGGCGGCAGCTCGTACTTCGTGGTGCCCGACGAGAAGTGGAACTCCTCCTGCTTGAGCGCCTTCGGCGCCTTGCCGCCCTTGCCACCTTTCGCCGGACGCGGCTCGGGCTCGTTCACCAGGATCGGCGGCGCGGGCGGCGGCGGCAAGGCGGCGCGCTTGGCGCGCGCGGTCTCGCGGTCCGGCTTCGGCTCGCGCTCGCGGCGCTCGCGGGCCGGAGGCAGCTCGACCACGTCGTCCTCGTCGTCGTCGGGCCGATGGTTCTCGCGCCAGCGCGCGAAGGCGCCGCCGAGCGCCGCGCGCGCCTCCGCACCGCGCCGCGCGATCGCCGTCATGCCGCCGACGAAAGACCCGCCGGTCACGACCATCGTCGTGAGGACGAGACCGGTGAGCACGATCAGGAACGCCCCGAGCCCGTTGAAGAGACCCGCGAGCAGGCTCGCGATGAAGCCGCCGACCCATCCGCCGGCGGTGGCTTCGCGACCCGGACCGCGCACGAGCGCCAGCGCCGTCGCGACCAGCAAGAGCTCGACCGTCAGGACGGCCGCGCGGAGGGCGGAGAGCGCGAGCGACCCGCCGCGCAGCACGATCACGGCGACGAGCACGACGCTCGCGGGGATGAGCAGCGACGCGAGACCGAACGCCTGGACGAAGAGTTCGGACAGGAGGTGTCCAACGGGGCCGCCGACGTTTCCGGCGGGGCGCCCGGGCGAGTAGCTGAGGAAGCTCAGCGCCAGGTAACAGGCACCGGCGATCGCGAAGAGCGCCTCGACCTCACGGCGCAGGGTCCCCGTCGCCGTGGCGACCTTTTCCCGCACCCCACCCTTGGCTACGCGTGCCGCTTTTCCAGCCACATCCTCCCCCAACCCAACGCCAGAGACTTGTCATGGACGGGACCGTAGGCGCAAGTCCCGAGTCACGGCACACCGCGGGGAAACTACAGTTCCATCACCACCGGGAGGATCACCGGACGACGCTCGAGCGTGCGCTTGAAGTAGCGTCGCAGCGTCTTCCGCATCTCCTCTTTCACTTCGGAGATGACCGTCCGCGACTCGGGCGCGAGGGCCGCCAGCGCCTCCAGCACCGCCTCCTTGGCCCGATCGAAGTACGGCTGGCTGTCGTCCTCGAAGACGAAGCCGCGCGAGATGAGATCGGGCCCGGAGATGATGTCGCCCGTGTGCTGGTTGACGGCGAGGATGGCGAGCACGAGCCCGCCGTCGGACAGGTGGCGCCGATCGCGCAGCACGACGTCGCCGACGTCGCCGACGCCCTTGCCGTCGACGAAGACTCTGCCCGAGGTGATCGACTCCGCCTGGCGTGCCCCGGCCGCGTCGATTTCGAGCACGTTGCCGTCCTCGAGTACGAACGTGTCGACGATGCCCATCTCGGCGGCGAGCGCCGCATGGCGGACGAGATGGCGATACTCGCCGTGGACCGGGACGAAGTAGCGCGGCCGGGTGAGCTGGAGCATGAGCTTCAGCTCCGACTGGCTCGCGTGCCCGGAGACGTGGATGTCGGCCATCGGCTCCTGGAGCACGTCGGCGCCGCGGCGGATCAGGTGGTTGATGACGTCGCTGATCGGACGCTCGTTCCCGGGGATGATGCGCGACGACATGAGGACGGTGTCGCCGGCGCCGATCTTCACCTGCTTGTGGTCGTCCATCGCGATGCGCGCGAGCGCCGACATCGGCTCGCCCTGGCTGCCGGTCGAGAGGTACGTGACCTGCTCCGCCGGCAACGACCGCGCGTCGCCGACGTCGATCAGCAATCCGGGCGGCACCCGCAGGTAGCCGAGGTCCTGGCCCGTCTCGACGTTCTGCACCATGCCGCGTCCGACGACCGCCACGCGCCGCCCCGACCGTGCCGAGATGTCCAGCACCTGCTGGATGCGATGCAGGTGCGAGGCGAAGGTCGCGACGACGACCCGCCCGCGCGTCCGGCGGAACGCCGCCTCGAGATTCCCCGTGATGCTGCGCTCCGACGGCGTGACGCCTGGCCGGTCGACGTTGGTCGAATCGGAAAGCAGCGCCAGCACGCCGCCGTCGCCGAGCGCGGCGAAACGCGCCAGGTCCGACGGCAGCCCGTCGAGCGGCGTCTGGTCGAACTTGAAGTCGCCGGTGTGCACGATCGTCCCGAGCGGCGTTCGGATCGCGAGCGCGACCGCGTCGACGATGCTGTGCGTGATGTGGATCGCCTCGATCTCGAAAGGCCCCACGCGCCAGACGTCGCCCGCCTTGAACTGTTCCAGCGGCGACTTCAGCTCGTGCTCCTCGAGCTTGGCGGCGACGAGCGCATGCGCGAACGGCGTCGCGTACGTCGTCACCGGCATCTCGCGCGTCACGAACGGCAGCGCGCCGATGTGGTCCTCGTGACCGTGGGTGCACACGATGCCCTGGAGGCGGCCGGGACGCTCCCGGAGATACGTCAGGTCCGGAATCACGAGATCGATGCCAAGCATCGACGGCTCCGGGAACATGACGCCGCAATCGACGGCGATCGCGCTCTCGCCGTACTCGATCAGCATCATGTTGAGGCCGATCTCGCCGAGACCGCCGAGGGGGACGATGCGCAGCACGTCGTTGTCGTTCATGAAACCCCTCCGCCCGTCATCACTGCACCCATCCGACGCATCCCACAAAGTGGCGATCGGCGCCAGGATCGGACGCGCGGCGACACGCTACTCGTCGTCGTTGACGCTCGGGGGGTGCACTGTTACGACTCGCCAAACCGTTGAGAAACGCCCCCCGGAGGTCATGATGTCGGTCAACAAAGCCATTCTCGTCGGCAACCTCGGTAAGGATCCCGAGATCCGCTTCACCGGCACGGGCCGCGCCGTGTGCAAGTTCCCCCTCGCGACCACGACGTCGTGGACCGACAACGACGGCAACAAGCAGGAACGCACCGAGTGGCACAACATCATCGTCTGGGGAAAGCAGGGCGAGAACTGCGGCAAGTTCCTCTCGAAGGGCCGTCAGGTGTTCGTCGAGGGTGAGATCCGCTCGCGCTCGTACGACGACAAGGACGGCAACAAGCGCTACATCACCGAGATCATCGCCATGAACGTGCGCTTTCTCGGCGGCGGCGCGGGCGGCGGACGCGGCGGCAGTGGCGGCGACCCGGGCTTCCCGGAAGAACCCGCGATGGGCATGGGCGGCGGCGGCGCGGCCGCCACCGACGACGACGACATTCCGTTCTAAGTCGCACCACCCTTCGAATAGCGACACCCGACCGTCGTGCCGCTGCGACGGCGACCGTCGAGAAACGCGCATGGTGGAGGGCTCGGCGGCGGGTCCTACGGAGCCGTCGCGCGAGTACGGTGCGCCTCGCACGATCGGGCTCCTGACTCGATCCGGCGCCGCTAGGCGCATGGAAGCTCGCACCGCTGTATGTCTGCTCCACGCATGATCTTGCGTTTGCGCTCCTGACCGAGATCGGACCCGCCGCCGAGCCCTCCACCATCCGCCCACACCACGACAGCTCGCCTGACGGCGTCGCTCGGTGGGCGCGTCGGGCGACGGCCTCCGGGAGCGAGTCTTCCGAGCTCCGCCGGACAGGGCGCATGGTGGAGGTGTCGACCGCGGGTCCGATCTCGGTCAGGAGCGCAAACGCCAGATCATCAGAGGGACGCCGAGGTCGCTGCGAGCGGCCATGCGCCCGCCTCCGCGGGTCGCTCATGAGCCCGGTTGCGAGCGACGCGCCGAGCTCGCGCGACGGCTCCGTAGGACCCGCGGTCGACACCTCCACCATGCGCGTTTCCCGACGGCCGCCGTCGCAGCGGCTCGCTCTTACAGGCCTTCGTCGCTGAAGCTGATGTACCGCCCGTGCCCGATCACGACGTGGTCGAGCACGGCGACGCCCATGAGCTCGCCGACCTCGCGCAGACGACGGGTGATCGCGATGTCCTCCGCGCTCGGCGTCGGGTCCCCGCTCGGGTGGTTGTGCACGAGGATGATCGCGGCGGCGCTCTCCTCGATCACCGGGACGAACACCTCGCGGGGATGGACGAGCGATGCGGTGAGCGTCCCTTCCGAGACGCGCACGTCCTTGATCGGGCGATTCTTCCCGTCGAGCAGGATCACGTGGAACTGCTCCTTGCGGAGCGCGGCGAGCCGCTCGCCGCAATGGCGATACACCTCGGCGCTCGTGCGCAGCGGCGTCCCGCGGGCGAGGCGCTGTCCCGCATAGCGGCGCGCGAGCTCGCCGACCGCTTGCACCATGGCCGCCCGCGCCGGGCCGATGCCCGGCGTCGCCCGCAGCACGCGGATCGGCGCATCCACCAGCCCCCGGAGCGACCCTCGGCCCTGCAACCAGCCGCGCGCTTGCTCCACGGCGTTCGCGGCGCCGGGCGCGGCCGTAGGAAAGAGCACGGCCAGGAGCTCGGCGTCGCTCAGGCGGTCCGGGCCGGCTTCGAGTAACTTTTCGCGCGGACGGTCGTGGGACGGCCAGGTCTTGATCGAGTCGGATGGGCGCGACGACATGCGCCCGTTCTAGCGGCGGCCCCTACGGCACGCATGGCTACGCGGAGCGGGCATGGCGTGCGGGCGCCTCGGCACCGGGCCGCTCGGCGCGAAGGGCCCGGAGTCGATCGGCCATCACGCCGCGGACGTGATCCCGCAGCGCGTCCACGTCGCTGAAGCCATTGACGGGAATCGGTTCGAGAACCTGGATGACGATGTCGGCCCAGTTGTTGAGGGTGATGCCGTACTTCGGGAGCGCATCGGTCGTGCCGTCGAGAACGATCGGCAGGATCGGCACCTTGTGGCGAAGCGCCAGGGTGAAGGCACCGTGGCGAAACTCGCGCAGCTCGCCGTCGAGCGACCGTGTGCCTTCGGGGAAGATCATGATGGAGCTGCCCGTATCGAGCGCCTCGCCGCACGCCGCCATCATGCGGACGGCGTCCTGCTTGTCGCCGCGGCGAATCCGGATGTAGCGGTTCAACGTCATGTTCCAGCCGATGAACGGCACCCGGAAGATCTCTTCTTTCGAGACCCACTTGAAGTGTCGGTAGAGCCGGAACAGGACCAGGATGTCGAGCAGCGATTGGTGGTTCGAGACGACGACGTACGCGGTGTCGTTCCGCAACCGCTCGCGGTTCCGGACCGAGGTCGTCCAGTACGGGAACACGTACGTGTAGAAGGAGGCCCACGCGCACGAGTAGAGGTGGAGGGCGCGCAGTCGCCGATCGAAGGGCACCGTCACGAGCCAAATGACCAACGCGCCGACGAAAAAGATCGGGCACGTGAGGAGGATGAGCGCCCAGAGACCGTAGGAGGCAAGCGTTTTCGCCAGCCGGTCCATCAATCCACTCGTAGCAAGAGACCTTTCAGGTATCGACCCTCGGCATGCGCGAGCGCTTGCGGATGGTCGATGCCCGGACCGAGCCGCGCGAGCAACCGGCAGAAGCGACCGGCGTCCGCCGCGGCGGCCGAAACCGCCGACTCGAACCCATCGACGTCGACGTGCTGCGAGCAGCTGAAGGTCAGGATCAGCGCGCCCGGCGCCGCGACCTTGAGCGCCCGCAAGTTGACGTCCTTGTAGCCCGCGGTCGCGCGCTCGCGATCGGTGCGGCGCCGCGCGAACGGGGGCGGATCGAGCACGATCAGGTCCGCCGCGGGCAGCTCGCCGCGAAGATACTCGAACACGTCGGCGCGAACGAAGGCCGCGCGCTCCGGCGCGAGATCGTTCAACCGCCAGGCCGATTCCGCGAGCGCGAGCGCCGTCGCAGAGCTGTCGACGGACGTCACGTGGCGCGCGCCTCCCCGCGCCGCCGCGATCGAGAATCCGCCGCTGTACGCGAAGAGATTCAGGACCACGCGATCGCGCGCCAGCCCTTCGACGTGATCGCGATTCGGACGCTGGTCGAGGAAGAAGCCCGTCTTCTGCCCGCCCCGGACGTCGACGACGTGACGCCGGCCGCTCTCGTCGATGACCAGCTCCGGCGGCGGCTCCTCGCCGGCGAGGACGCCGACGACGCGCGCCAACCCCTCGGCGGTCCGGACGTTGCCTTCGCTCCGCTCGTAGATCCCGCGGAGCGGCATCGCCGCCGAGAGCGCGTCCACGATCCACGGCTTCAGCGCGTCGGCTCCCGCCGTCAAGAACTGACAGACCGCGAAGTCCGCGTAGCGGTCGACGACGAGACCGGGGAGCCCGTCGCCCTCCCCGTTCACGAGACGGAGCGCGTCGGTTCGGACGACGAGCGCACGGATCGCGAGCGCGGCATCGATGCGCTCGCGGACGAACGCGGCGTCGACCGGACGCGGGCCGCGCGACAGCATACGCACGGCGATGCTCGTCGCGGCGTTCCAACTGCCGTAGCCGAGGAGACGCCCGTCCGCGGCGTGCACCGCCGCGACGGCGCCGGCGGGACCTTCATCGTCCACGCGGGCGACCGCGCCCGAGAAGATCCATGGATGCCCGGACCGGACCGAGAAGTCCCGCCCCTGTTTCAACGTGACGCGCATCGCCTCATGCGCGCGCAGGCGCCGTGCTCCGCACCCACCGGCCGCTCTTGCCGCCTTCCTTTCGCAGGAGCCGCACCGCGGTGATCTCGATGTCGCGATCGACGGCCTTGCACATGTCGTAGATCGTGAGCGCCGCGACGCTCGCGGCGGTGAGCGCCTCCATCTCCGCGCCGGTGCGCCCGTCGAGCCGCACCGTGGCCTCGATGTCGACCCGACTCCCCTGGCGACGAGGCACGAGCTGGACGTCGACGTGGGAGAGCAGGAGCGGGTGACAGAGCGGGATGAGATCCGCGGTGCGTTTCGCCGCCGCGATGCCCGCGAGCCGTGCCACCGCGAGGACGTCGCCTTTCGGCACCGCACCCGCCGCGATCATCCGGAGCGTCGCGGGCCGCATACGGACGCTCGCCGCCGCGACCGCGAGCCGTGCCGTGACGGGTTTGTCACCGACGTCGACCATGCGGGCGCGGCCGTCGGAGTCGAGATGCGAGAGTCGAGTACGGCCCGCCATGCGGGCGCCGAATCTACGGCCCGCCGAGACCCGTGACAACCGGGCGCGACTTGCATCGTCGGAGGTCAAACATTACCGTCGCGCGATGGCGAATCCGACGCACGCGAAAGTCCTGATTCTCGGCTCCGGTCCCGCGGGTCTCACCGCCGCGCTCTACGCCGCGCGCGCCAACCTCTCCCCGGTCGTAGTCGAGGGCACGCAGCCCGGCGGGCAGCTCACCATCACCACCGAGGTCGAGAACTACCCGGGCTTTCCTCCCGGCATCCAGGGCCCCGAGCTCATGGAGCTCTTCCGGAAGCAGGCCGAGCGCTTCGGAACCACGTATCTCTCCGGCGACGTCGTCGACGTCGACCTCACGAAGCGTCCGTTCACCCTGACGCTCGGTGACGGGAAACTCACCTGCGACACGCTCATCATCTCGACCGGCGCCCAGGCGAAGCTTCTCAACATCGAGTCCGAGAAAAGGCTCATGGGCTACGGCGTGTCGGCGTGCGCGACGTGTGACGGGTTCTTCTTCAAAGACAAGGACGTGCTGGTCGTCGGCGGCGGCGACACCGCGATGGAGGAAGCCAACTTCCTCACCAAATTCGCGAGCAAGGTCACCATCGTGCACCGCCGGGAGGAGTTCCGCGCGTCCAAGATCATGCTGGAGCGGGCGCGCAAGAACCCGAAGGTCGCGTGGATCCTGAACGCGACGATCGACGAGATCCACGGCGAGCCCCAGGGCCACGGCGTGACGGGCGTGACGCTCAAGGACACACGAACCGGCGAGCTGAAGAAGATCGCGACCGACGGCGTGTTCATGGCGATCGGCCACAAGCCGAACACGCAGCTCTTCAAGGGCAAGCTCGCGATGGACGAGTTCGAGTATCTGGTCACCAAGAAGAGCTCGACCGAAACCGACGTGCCGGGCGTCTTCGCCTGCGGCGACGTCCAGGATCGTATCTACCGCCAGGCGATCACCGCCGCGGGCACGGGCTGCATGGCGGCGATCGACGCGGAGCGCTTCCTCGAGGCGCACGGACCGCACTGAGCGCGCGGCGGCAATGCAGGTCAGCCGAGATCTCCTGCCCGTCCTCGAACGCTGGGACCTGGCCGAGCTCGATGCGCACGCGGGGGCCGTCTACGGCGTGACCTCCGAGCTCCGGCTCGGCTACCTGAACGCGGCGTGGTTTCGCTTCGCCGCGGACAATGGCGGCGAGCCGCACATCTCGGCCGACTGGAGCCTCGGGCGCTCGGTACTCGCCTCCGTGCGGGGCCCCCTCCGCGACTTCTACGCGTCGAACTATCGCGCGTGCCTCGACGCGACGGTGCCATGGCAGCACGAGTACGAATGCTCCAGCACGGAGACGTACCGGCGCTACCACCAGATCGTCTATCCGCTCGAGGCCCGCGCGGGACTGCTGATCGTCAACTCGCTCGTCGTCGAGCGCGCGCGCGACGTCGCCGAGCCGGTCCCGTTCGAGCCTGAAGCCTACGTCGGCGCGGACGGATTCATCACGCAATGCACCCACTGCCGTCGTGTCCGGCGGACGGCCGAGCCCGACCGCTGGGACTGGATACCGGTGTGGGTCGCCGAGTTCCCGCGGGAAACCGACCACGGGCTCTGCGGCCCGTGCTTCCGCTTCCACTACCCGAGCGCGGCCTGACGGGCCCGCGCGATCAGCGCGCTAGGGATTGCACTCGCTCGGATACACCGCGAAGCCCGGCACCTGCGCGCGGTCGACGCAGTCGACCTTGAACTCGGTCACGCAGAACGTGCAGTCGACGAGATCGTCGAGGGTCGCGATCGCACCGCCGCAGCTCGCGCCGCCGGGTACGGTGACGGCCGGACATGTCGCCGGCGCGCCGATCGCCGCGGTCGTGAGGTCGCCGTTGCCGTCGCAGAGCGCGTCGGGGCCGCCGCATGCCTTGCAGATCTTGGCGCGCGCCTTGCCCTCGGCCTGCGCGATCTTGTCGGCCGCCTTCCGGGCCGGCGAGCCTTCCGCTCCCGCGGAATCGGGACATACGCCGCCGTGCTTGCCCTTGATACGGGCGTCCCAGCACTTGGCGATCTCCTTCGTCTTGATCGCGAGGAACCTCTGCGCTTCTTTGCCGATCGCCTGCTGGCACCGGTTGACGTCGGAGCCGACGGGGCTCGCGGCGAGATCGTCGAAGTAGAGTTCCATCGCCTGATCGATCGCGGCGTTCCCGATGCACTGGAGACAGCTCGCGATGCCGGCGCAGCTCATGACGGCGCCGGTGCATCCGGTGCTCTCGAAGTCCGGACACGTCGCAGGCCACCCGAGCGCCGCCGGCGTCGTCTCGCCCGTGAGCACGCCGCCGCAGGTCTTGTCGGTGCCGCCGCAGGCCTTCGCGATGCCGCTCGCGAGCTTGGTCGCGGCCTTCGTCAGCTTGGCGCCGGCCTCGACGCCGCAATCGGTCGCCGGCGGCAGGCTGCCCTTCACCTTCGCGAGCTCGCACGACGCGAGCGCCTTCGAGCGTGCCTGGGAGTACTTGGCGCCTTCCTTCGCGATCGCGCGCTCGCATTTCGCGCACGTCGGATCGTTGGGGCACCCGTTCGGCGTGCTGTTGGGGTCCGCCGGATCGGCGTTCCCCTCGCGCTCGGTCTGATCGCGGAAGCCGTCCCCGTCCTGGTCGACGCCGATACGCTCGCCCGATCCGCCCGGAACCGCCGTGAAGGTCAGCTCTTGCCCGGCGGTGTCGGCCAACGCGAGGAGCGCGGTCTTGTTGATCGTCGGATCGCCGTCACGGTCGGTCTCGAAATTGTTGCCGCCGAGATAGTGGAAGCCCGCCTGTCGGCCGCCGACGATGCCTTTCACGACCACGTCGCAGGTGTTCAGGTTCGCCTGCGCCAGCATCATGTCGATGCGCGCGGTGACGTCGGCGCCGCTCGTGCTCCGGAGCGTCGCCTGCTGGCCGACGATGGGGAACAAGTTCGTGTCGAACGCCATCATGAAGACTTCCATTTGGAAGCGTTGCGTGTCGCCCGCAGGACCCGCCGGAAAACCGCCTGGATTCCCACCGCTCTGGTTGAAGACGACGCCGTCGTGGAATCGGAAGAGCGTGTCGATGCTGCCGTCGTGCAGGAAGCCGAACCCGCGGATCTGGTCGCCCAAGAAGCCGTTGTTGCCGGGGTTTATGCCTCCGACGGAGGGCAGGCCGAACATGCCGACCTTCTGGTACATGTTGCGGAGGTGCGGGACCTTGAAGTGCTGCGTCTCCGCCTCGAAGCTCGAGCGGCCGTCGCCGCCGAAGAAGCCGGGAATCGGCTCGCCCGCGAGCTTGTTGCCGTTTCGATCGGTCGTGTGACACCCGTCGCAGTTCGCGATCGTGTCGGAGATCGGACCGAAGAACTTGGTCTGCGCGGCTGCCTGATTCGGGGTCAGCGAGTTGTCGAGGTTTCGGATCGGATTCGGCGGGTACATCACCTGCAAGATGAAGTCGGTGAATGCCTGCATCTCGCTCGGAGTGAGCTGCGCGCTCCGCCCGATGAGGCCTTCGAAGGCCGGGTTGAATCTCCCAAACGCATCGACCTCGTCGAAGGCTCCGCCGTTCGGCTGCATGCTCGGCGCGTCGTTGCCGCCGGTGCGATCGCCGCGCCAATGCATCGGCCCGTGGTTCGCCATGCCGCGCAGACTCTGGGTCGTCATCGGACCCTTCATCGGGTGCAGGCTCGGGTCGCCGAGCACGATCGTGAACGGACCCGGATTGTTGAGGACGTCGCCATCGGGATCGCCGAGGTCCCAGGCGAGGCTGTCGAAGTCGCCGAAGATGTGACAGCTCGCGCACGACGAGTCGCCGTGGCTCGACGTCAGGCTCGTGTCGTAGAGGAACGGCCGGCCGATCTTCACGCTGTCGGGCTCGGGGTTGTGGAGCGCGACGTGCGCGAGCTCGCTCCCGGTGCCGGTGCTGACGACCGAGATCGCGTCGTCGAACCGCGTCAGCACGTAGAGCTGCGAGCGCACCTCGTCGAGCACGAGGCCGGTCGGACCGCCGCCGCTCACGCCGATCTGGTTGGCGGCGCTCGGCGTGAACGTATCCGCCTCGAGCTGGGCCGTGTCGTACACGCCGACCTCGCTCGAGCCGAAGCCCGCGACGTACAGGGTGGCGCCGTCGCTCGAGACGGCCATGCCGAGCGGAAAGCCCAAGCTGTCGTCGTTCTCCGTGTTCGGAATGGGCGCGCAGCAGGTCGAGTAGTCGATGTGCTTGTTCAGGTGGCGCGGCAGGACCGAGGCGCCGTCGAGCACGGTGACGCGTGACTCGGCGAGATGGCCGCGCACGCTCGCGGGCTCGCCCGGCGGCTTGAAGCCCGCCGCGAACGCGCCCGTACCCTCGAAGCGCACCTCGTTGAAGGACTCGAGATTCGCGACATACACCTTCCCGCTCACCGGATTGGCAACCATGTTGAAGAGGATGGTGCCGACGCCCGTGAAGAAGCCGCTCGGCCCCGCGACCTGGATCGGCGGGTTCGCGTTGGCGTCGATCTTGAAGACGTCCTGATCGGGGAGCGCGAAGCGGATCGCGGTGTTCCAGCTGCGGCCGAGCTCGTCGATCCAGTTCGCGCCGTCGAACTTCACGATGAGACCGACTTCCGGGCCGGGCACGAGCGTGTGGTTCGAGGTCGGGTCCGGGAGGCCGCCCATCGCTTCCCCGCCGTTCGGCACGAGGCCCTCGCCGACCGTCGTGGTCCGATTGCCGGAGTGGAAGACGGCGGCGTAGACGGTGCTCCCGTCGGGAGACACGGTGAGGGCGCGCGGCGTGTCGCCGAAGAGCGTGACGATCGTTTCCGGCGTGCCGGCGAGCGTCGTACCGAGATCGCTCGCGTCGAACACCCAGACGTCGGCACGGCCGAGGCCCTCCGTGGTCAGGATGGTCTCGATGGTGGCGTGGAACGGGGTGTTCTGCCCGCGGTGCGCGGTCGTGATGAACGCGCGCGCGCCGCCGGGTCCGGCGAAGACGATGTCGCGCGGCTCGTCGCCGACGAGCAGCGTGCGCACGACCCGCGCGTTCGCGGGCGTCGTGACGTCGACGACGCTCACGCTGTCCGACAGGTGGTTCACGACCCACACCTCGCCGTTGGTTCGCGCGGCGACCGCGACCGGCTCGAGCCCGACGGGCACCGACCCAACGGGGGTCAGAGTTCCCACACCGATGTCGAAGATCTCGAGGCGGTTGTCCGGCGTGTTCACGGCGAAGAGGCGCGCCCCGTCCGGCGACATCGCGAGCGGACGCACCTGTCCGCTTTCGAACAACGCGAAGGGACTCGCCGCGAAGGACGGGACAGCGGCGAGCACGGAGATGATCACGAAGGCTACGGCACGAGCGATCGACGTCATGGGGGTGGGCTCCTGGTCGGTATGGGACCCCTGTGCGCTACCACACCCGCCAGCGCCGGGACGAGTGGAAAATGCGACGGACCCTATAGACGAACGGGCACGTTGCGGGCGTGCAAATACTCCTTGCTCTGGCGGATCGTGTACGTCCCGTAGTGGAAGATCGAGGCCGCGAGCACCGCGTCGGCTTCCCCGGCCGTCAGGCCGTCGTAGAGGTGCTCCAGCGTTCCAACCCCTCCCGACGCGATCACCGGGATGCTCACCGCCCGGCTGACCGCGCGCGTGAGCGGCACGTCGTACCCGGCTTGGGTCCCGTCGCGATCCATGCTCGTGAGGAGGATCTCACCCGCGCCCGCGCGCTCCATGCGCACCGCCCACTCGATGGCGTCGAGCCCGGTCGCCCGGCGCCCGCCGTGCGTGAAGACCTCGAAGCGCGGCGCATCGATCGGCGCCCCCGGTGTCGTCGCCGCGCCGTTCACAGTGACGCGCTTGGCGTCGATCGCGACCACGATGCACTGGCTCCCGAAGCGTTCGGCAGCTTCGGCGACGAACTCGGGGCGCGCGACCGCCGCCGTGTTGATCGACACCTTGTCGGCGCCGGCGTTCAGGAGCGCGCGGATGTCGGCGATCTCGCGCACGCCGCCGCCGACCGTGAGCGGCATGAACACGCGCTCCGCGGTCCGCGACACGACGTCGAGCAGGATCGGCCGAGCCTCGTGCGAGGCGGTGATGTCGAGAAAGGTGAGCTCGTCGGCCTCGTCGCGATCGTAGCGCGTCGCGACCTCGACCGGGTCGCCGGCGTCGCGGAGCCCGACGAAGTTGACGCCCTTCACCACGCGGCCGTCCTTGACGTCGAGGCACGGAATGATGCGCTTCGTGAGGGCCACGTCAGGGCGCCTCGCCGCGACCGACGCGGAGCGCCGTCGCGAGGTCGAGCGCGCCGACGTAGATCGCGCGGCCGACGATCACGGCTTCGAGGTTTCGGCGCTTCAAATCGCGGAGCTTCCGCACGTCGTCGAGCGACGCGACCCCGCCCGAGGCGATGACGGGCACGTCGACCGCCTCGGCGAGCGCGTCGGTCGCGGCCGCGTTCACGCCGTCACCGGTGCCGTCACGCGCGATGTCGGTGAAGACGATCGCGGCGGCGCCGGCGCGTTGCACCTCGACCGCGAGGCCGGCGGCGTCGGTCGTGCTGTCCTTCGTCCAGCCCGCGACCGAGACCTTCCCCTTCCGTGCGTCGATGCCGGCGAGGATGCGGCCCGGATGCCGTCGGCATGCCGCCGCGAAGAAGTCCGGGTCCTCGAGCGCGGCGGTGCCGAGTACGACGCGGCCCGCGCCGGCCCCGAGCACACGTTCCAGCGTCGCGAGGTCGCGGATGCCGCCGCCGACCTCGACCTTCGCCCGTACACCGGCGCAGACGCGCGCGATCGCGTCCTCGTTCACGGGCTTTCCGGAGATCGCCCCGTCGAGGTCGACCACGTGGATCCACTCCGCGCCCGCGTCCTCGAACCCGCGTGCCACCGCCACGGGATCCTCGGCGTAGACGGTCTCGCGCTCCATGTCGCCCTGGACGAGGCGCACACACCGCCCACCCTTCAAATCGATCGCGGGAATCACGAGCATCGGAGACTCTTTCAGCGGGCGGCCGCGCTGGCGCCGGACTCGCCGGCGAGGCCCGCGAAGTTGGCGAGGATGGTGAGCCCGACGGCTTGGCTCTTCTCGGGGTGGAACTGCGTGGCGAAGACGTTGTCGGCCCAGACCGACGATGCGAAGGTGGTCCCGTACTCGGTGGTGGTGGCGACGAGGCTCTCGTCCGCCGGCACCGGATAATACGAGTGTACGAAGTACACCTGCGCGCCGTCCTTCACGCCGGCGAGGTGCGGCGCGCGCTTCCGGATGGCGAGCGCGTTCCAGCCCATCTGCGGCACCTTGCGCTTGCCTTCGGGATCGGGCGCGAAGCGGACGATCTTCCCCGGCAGAATCCCGAGGCCACGGACCGGCCCGTACTCCTCGCTTTCCTCGAACAGGATCTGCATGCCGACGCAGATGCCGAGGAACGGACGGCCGCTCGCCGCGAAGATCTTCACCGGCTCGACGAGGCCGTAGCGCGTCAGGTTGTCCATGCAGGCCCCGAACGCGCCGACGCCCGGCAGCACCGCCGCGGCGGCGCCCATGATGACGTCGGGGTCGCGCGTGACGACGGCGTCCGCGCCGACCCGCTCGAGCGCCTTCTGGACGCTCCGGAGATTCCCCATCTCGTAGTCGATGACGGCGATGGTCACGTCAGGCCGCCTTCCCGTGATCGAGCCGCGCGCCCACGGGGCGCGAGGCCGGCAGCCAGCGCACGACCATCGCGCCGGCGAGCACCCCGGCATAGGGCCAGTAGAACGGCGACAGGAACGCCATCCGAAAGAAGTTTTGCGCGAAGATGACCCAGACGAAATACGCCCCGACCGTGTGCAGCGCTTTCCACCGGCGCGGCCCGAGCCACGCGGCGGTCGCGTCGAACGACGTGAGCGTCATGAGCGCGATGAACACGTAGGCGGTGCCGCCGAAGATCAGCGTGATCGTCGGCGTGTTGGCGAGAAAGCCCGCCCACGTGAAGCCCGCGAGCGCGACGATCAGCACTAGGTGGATGCCGTGTGAGACGGCGAACGAGACGCCGAGCTGCCGTCGGTTGCGGAGGAGCCAGGTCGTCGCCGGCCCCGGCCAGCGGCGGCGAAGCGCCGACGCCGCGAACGCGAGCGCGAACAGCACGACCGAGGTGCGCGCGGTCGCCCGGATTCCCATGCGGAGGCCCGCCTCGTCGGTGCCGACGACCGTGAGGATGACGGCGACGATCGCTCCGACGACGAGCGTCGCCCACCCGACGATCGGCCAGCCGTTCATCCGGAGAGCGTGCCCTTGGTCGAGAGCACGCCCTCGACCCGCGGATCGCGCTGGGTCGCGAGATCGAGCGCGCGTGCCATCCCCTTGAAGGTCGCCTCGACGATGTGGTGCGGATTCCGGCCCGCGAGCATGCGGACGTGGAGATTCATTCCGTTCTCGTTCGCGAACGCGAGCAGGAAGTCGTGGATGAGCTCGACGTCGAACGTGCCGATGCGGTGCTGCTTCGTCTTCAGGTCGTACGCGAGGTACGGCCGGCCGCTGAGATCCACGACGACGTTGATCAGCGCCTCGTCGAGCGGGACGGTCGATTCGCCGAAGCGGCGGATGCCTTCCTTGCCGCCGAGCGCCTGCTTGAACGCCTGACCGAGCGCGAGACCGACGTCCTCGACCGTGTGGTGGTCGTCCACCTCGATGTCGCCGGTGGCGCGGATCGTCAGGTCGAAGAAGCCGTGGCGGGTGAAGAGCTCGAGCATGTGGTTCAGGAAGGGGACGCCGGTCGAGATGTCGTAGCGGCCGTTGCCGTCGACGTTCAGGGCCAGCTCGATCTGCGTCTCCTTGGTCTTGCGGGTGACGCTCGCGGAACGCCCGGCGCCGCGCGTCCGCGCGTCCGGAGCTCGCCCGCTGCCCCCCGTGGCCCGCGGCAGATCGCCCGGACGGCCCTCGAGAACCCCTACCCTCTTGATCGTGCGTGCTCGCGCCATGGGGCGCGATTGTAGCCGAGGCCCGGCGTCGCCGCGAACAGTCTATCGGTCCGAGGCTCGACCGGCTCCGGTAGCGTCGGTCCGGACCCCCGCCTACCATCCCTGCGATGGCGATCGAGCCGCGCGAGACTTTGGAGGCCTGGGTCGAGGTCGCGGAGGCGATCCGCGGAACCCGGGCCCGCCTCGAGAAGAACGCGGCCCTCACCGCCTATCTCCGCACCCTCGACGACGCCGACCTCGCGATCGCGGCCCGGTTCTTCGCCGGGGACGTGTTCGCGCGCCACGACGCCCGGACGACCGGCGTCGGATGGGCGATCGTCCGCGACGCGCTGATCGAGATCTCCGGGCTCAATGCCGCGGCCCTCGGTGAGGCGTACGTCACCCACGGCGACCTCGGGGACCTGACCGGCGCGCTCTTCGCCGCGCGCCCGACGAGCGGGTTGTCGCTGCGAGAGACCGCCACCTTCTTCACGGATCTCGCCGCCGCCGGCGGACCGAAGCAGCGCCGCGCGCGCGTGCTGGAGGCGCTCCGCCGGGCCGGCGCGCTGGAGGCGCGGTATCTCGTGAAGCTCCTCGGCGGCGAGCTCCGCATCGGGCTCAAGGAGGCGCAAGTCGAGGAGGCGATCGCGGCAGCGTTCGACCGCCCGCTCGACGCGATCCGCCGCGCCGGCCTCTTGCGCGGCGACGTCGGCGAGGTCGCCGTCCTCGCCAAACACGACGCGCTCGGCTCGGCGACGCTGTGGCTCTTCCACCCGATCGGCTTCATGCTCGCGCAGCCGCTCGCGACGCCGGCCGAGCTCGCCGCGACGCTTCCCGCACCCTTCGCGCTCGAGGACAAGTACGACGGCATCCGCATGCAGGCGCACGTCGGCGACGAGCGGGTCGCGCTCGTTTCGCGCACGCTCGACGAGGTGACCCCGTCGTACCCCGAGGTCGCGGCAGCGCTCCGATCGCTCCCGGCGGGGCTCGTGCTCGACGGCGAGGTCGTGGCGCTCGAGACCGAGCCGGTCGAGCGCATCGCGTCCTTCCGGACGTTGCAGCAACGGCTCGGACGGAAGCGGCCGACGGCCGATCTCATCGCCCGCGTACCGGTCGCGTACGTCGTCTTCGACGTGGTCGCGGTGGACGGTGCCCTGGTCATCGACGAGCCGTATCGCGACCGCCGGCGGCGGTTGGAGACACTCGCCCTTCCCGCGCCGACCGTCCGGCTCGCGCCCGCGAACCTCGCCTCCGACGCCGACGCGGTCGAAGCCGCCTTCGCGGCAGCGCGCGCGGCCGGCAACGAAGGCATCGTCGCCAAGGACCCGGGCTCGCCCTACACACCCGGCCGGCGCGGCAAGACGTGGATCAAGCTGAAGCGCCCGCTCGCGACCCTCGACGTCGTCGTCACCGCCGTCGAGCGCGGCCACGGCCGGCGTCACGCGGTGCTTTCCGACTACACGTTCGCCGTCCGCGCCGGCGAGGACGATCGGACGCTCCTCGACGTCGGGAAGGCCTACAACGGGCTCACCGACGCCGAGATCGCCGCGCTCACGACTCGCTTCGACACGCTCACGCTCGAGCGTCGCGGAGGCTGGCACCGCGTACGACCGGAGGTCGTGCTCGAGGTGACGTTCGACGTCGTGCAGCCGTCGACGCGCCACCCGGCCGGATACGCCCTCCGCTTCCCGCGCATCGTCCGCGTCCGCGACGACAAGCCGGTCGAGGAGATCGATACGCTCGCCCGCGTCCGCGAGCTCGCCGGCGACGTCTAGCCCGATGCGATCCTCACGAGCCGCCGCGAACGAGGGCGGTCGCGAGCGTGCTCGCGTCGGGATCGTGCTCGGCGGCGGGCGGGGTGAGGACTTGCGTCACGAAACCCACGAGCTCCTCCACCGAAGCGAATGGCCCGGCGGCGCCGGACGCAATGTGCTCGATCCGACCCGCGAACGGCGCGGGACCCGACCCCGCAGACGGCCGGAACTGCACGACGAACGCGCGATCCGCCGGGAGCGGATACTGGGGTGCCTCGACGGGACCCGAGCGGGGCTTCAGCATGGTCGCGGCGATACGACAGCGGCCGCGCCGGCGTCCGTAAGGATCGCGTAAAGTTCCCGAAAGCCCTCGATGCGGCCGCGGCACGCGACGGGCCCCGCTACGAGCTCCGGGACGCGCGGTTCGACGCGGCCGACGACGGACCGAACCTGCGGGCGGCACGCGCGCTGCTGTAGCGCGCGGCGCCCTACCCTAGCGACCGCAGCGGAAGCCGTAGTGTTGGAAGCGGCTCGTCAGCACCGTCGAGGTGTTGAACCAGAACGCGCCGCCGTCGCCGTTCTGCGACGGATCGCCGCCGCGAACGACCGCGGCCAGGGTTCCATCTCCCGGACCGCCGATGCAGACGGTGTCGCGGCCGAAGTCGTCCGGCATGTAGGAGCACCGCCCCTCGGTGGCGCGCTCGTCCACGTCGGCCGTCCACTCCGCGAGGTTCCCGATGAGGTCCGCGACGCCCCAATTCGAAACGCACTGGGCCCGTGAGCCGCTCGCCACCGGCACGAGGACGCTGGAGAGGTTGCAGTCGTCCTCGCCGTCGTCGTCCTCGCCCGGATCGGGCGTCCCGGCGACGGCGCGCTGCCACTCCTCGTTCGAGAGCAAGCGCTTCCCCGCGAGCGCGCAGGCCTGCTGGGCCTGGAACCACGTCACGCAGCTCGACGGCACGGCGCCGGCGACCGAGACGGCGTAGAGCGGCTCCGTCCAGTGACCCGTGGCGGGGAACCCGCTCGGCGTCTCGCAGTCGGCCCCGAGCGAGGCCGCGAGCACCTGGGTCGCGCCTCCGGCCTGGAGATCGGCCAACGTCGCTTTCCCCTTCTGAACTCTCTTGAGCAGTCCGGACGCGGTGGACGGGATGCGCCACAGGCTCGCCTCGTACTTGTCGACACAGGTCGGGCCGACCTGCGCGGCATCGGGTGCGCACTTGGCGGCAGCGGAATCGACGATGGCGACTGCGCCGACGAGGATAGCGGCGAGGAGCGGGAGGGAACGCATGGGGCCTCCGGGAGGGATTGGATTGGGGCGGCTCGAGTGCCGTACCACGGTGGCAACATCCGGCGCCATGCCGTCCGCGCGCGGGTAGTGCCGCAGCTCGATGCTGCGTCGCGCGGGGTTCGGGAGCTCGCCTCGTCGTTCGAGTCGCTGGAGCCCACCCTTACTACCCGCCGCAGCCACGATGGCCTGCGGTCGACCGGGAGCTGTCCTCACTCCTCAACGACTCCCAACCCCCCGCGCGACGCAGCATCGAACTGAGCCACCCCGCGCGCGCGGAGCGGATCCCGCCTGCGCCCGTCAGTAGCCGAAGATGGTGTGGAACTCCGCTTCGTCGGTCTCGATCGCGTGCCGCACGGCCTGGAGCGCGGGCTTCCGCGCCCGGAGCTTCGTCGCCGCGTGGGCGGCGGCGTTCAGCTTCGCGAGCTCGGCGACCTTCGCGCGCGCGGCGGCCTCGAGCTCCCCGGCCGGCACGACGCGATCCACCCAGCCGGCGAGGACGCCCTCCTCGGGCACGTAGCTCTCCGACTGAATGACGGCGCGCTGGAAGTGCGACGGCGCGAGCCGCTGGCGGCAGATCTCGACCGCGAAGTGCGGCATCGTGATGCCGATCGCGACCTCGTTCGCGACGATCCGGTACGGCCCAGCGGTCGCGATCCGATAGTCGGCGGAAAGCAGCAGGAACGCGCCCATCGCGATCGCGTTGCCGTTGCACGCGACGACGACCGGCGTCGGGAACCCGAGCAAGCGCTCGCCGAGCCGGAAGCCCGCGAGCACCATCTCGGCGGCGGGGCGCCCGCCCGCCATCATCACCTTGAGGTCGAACCCGGCGGAAAGCGTCTCGGGCCGGCCCGTCAAGATCACCGGCGCGTTCTCCTCGCGCGCGCGGTCGAACGCGGCGTTCAGCGCCGCGAGCATCTCGGACGAGAGCGCGTTCCGCTTGCCGTCGTCCATGGTGATGGTGGCGATCGAATCCTCGTTCCGGTACGTGACGAGCGTGCTCATGAGCCCTCCTCGAATTGCGCGGCTGCGTACCACCGCCGCAGGACTGTCGCCACAACGGCCCTGATCCGATGCGGACGTTTCTCGAGCTGGCATCGAACGAGCGCGAGGTACTGATCGACATCACCGCACGCGTGCGAGAAGTCGTGGCCGAGAGCGGCATCCGCGACGGCCTCTGCTGCGTCTATGCCCACGGTGCGACCGCGGCGATCATGATCCAGGAGAACTGGGACGCGAGCGTGCCGACGGACGTCGTCAGATTTCTTCGAACGATCGTTCCTCCCGGAGTCTGGTTACACGATCGCCAGGACGACAACGGCGACGCGCACGTGAAAGCCGGCCTCGTCGGCCCCTCGGAAACGATCCCCGTGATCGACGGTGCGCTCGGCCTCTCGACCTGGCAGGGGATTTTCTTCTGCGAGTTCGACGGCCCGCGCGCCGACCGGCGCGTGAGCGTCACGGTGATCGCGGACTGACCGCGGTTATGCCAAGCGGCTGGCGCCGCTACGGCAGCGGCGGGCACCCGACCGGCGCCGGCGAGTTCGGGATGCCGGCGAACTTCGCGGTCGTGTCGTTCTTCTCGGGCGGCGGATTCGCCGCGACGGCGGTGCAGTACTCCACGCCGGTGCCGAGCTTGAGGCGCAGCGCGAGCGTGCCCTGCGGGGCACCCGCGAGTGAGAGCGATCCGGGTCCGTTGACGGAGACCGACAGCTTGCCGGCACCGAGCGAGATCTTCACGCGCGTCGCCGCGTCCTTCGGCGACTTGTAGCGGTACTTCTCCTTCAGCACGGACCCGCTGACGGCCCAGTCGGCCGGCGGAAGCGGCACGATCGTCTCGGTGCCGGTCGTCGGATTGTAGACGGTGAGGAGCGCGCCGCCGCCGGAAGCGCCGCCGCTCGTCGGATCGCCGATCGAGCCGGCGACCGGCGCGACCGCGCCGCTCGCGGCTCCCTTGTACGGACCCGACCGGAAACGGATCGCGCGCGACGACGGATTGACCGGGGGCGCGACGTCGTCGCGCACCTGGAACTTGCTGGCGCGGATTTGCGTCACCGCGAACGTGGGCGTCGCCGTCGGCGTGCCGGTCGCCGTCGGCGTCGCGGTCGCGGTCGGCGTGACGGTGACGGTCGCGGTCGCGGTCACCGTCGGCGTGGCGGTCACGGTGGGCGTTGCCGTGCGCGTCGCGGTCACGGTCGCCGTCGCGGTGGCGGTCGGCGTCGGGGTCGCCGTCGCGGTCTGGCCGGGGAGCGACGTCTGCGTCGCCGTCGGCGTCGGGGTCCGCGTCGGCGTCGGGGTGCGCGTCGCGGTCGGCGTCGGCGTAGGGGTCACGTTCGGCGGGATGTCGCCGGGATCGGCCGGGTCGGACCCCGCGTCGAGCTCGTCGCGATCGCGATAGCCGTCCTCGTCGCGGTCGATGCCGATGCGGGTGCCGGAGCCCGGCGGCACGCAGGTGTAGGTCAGCTCCTGGCCCGCGGTCGTCGCGACCGCGCGGAGTGCCGCGTCGGACAGCGCAGATTCGGACGCCCGGTCGCTCAGGAACGTGCCGCCGCTCGTCCGCACCCAACCGCGCGCTTCGCCGGCGAGCGTGCCCTTCACGACCACGTCGCACTCGGTGACCATGCCACCCAGCACTTTCGACACGAACGAGGCGCCGGCGCGCTGGAGCAGGAGGGTGACGCGCGGATTCGCGACCGCGCTGTTGGTCGAGGTCAGCGTCACCTGCTGGCCGACGATCGGCGCGAGGTCGCTGTCGAAGGCCATCATGAATTGTTCCATCTGCCGGCGCTGCGTGTCGCCGCCGTCGAAGCCGACGCCGTTGTTGTTGTTGAACACGGTCGCCTGGAAGAAACGGAAGACGGTGTCGATGCTGCCGTCGTGGAGGAAGCCGTAGCCGCGGACCTGATCGCCCTGATTGCCGTTGTTGCCCGAGTTCAGGAACGAGATCGCCGGCAGACCGAACATGCCGACCTTCTGGTACAGGTTCCGGAGGTGCGCGACCTTCACGATCTGCTCTTCGTTCTCGAAGCTCGCGTCGCCGTTGGTCCCGAAGAATCCCTGGCTCGCGTCGGTGACGTGGCATCCGTTGCAGTTGAATCCGAAGTTCGCGAAGTTGATGCCGTCGGAGCGCCGGGCACCGAAGAAGAAATTCCGGCCCGCCAGCTGGTCGGCCGTGAGCGTGTTGTCGAGGTTGCGGATCGGGTTCGGCGGCAGCGTCATCGTGAGCGCGAAGTCGGTGAACGCCTGCATGTCGGCCGGTTCGATCAAGTGCTCGCGCCCGAGCAGGCCCTCGAACGCGACGATGAAGTTGTCGAACGAGAGCGCCTCGTCGGTCCCGACCCCGAAGAAGCCGTTGGCGCGGTCGCCGCGCCAGTGCATCGGTCCGCTGTTGGAGAGGCCGCGCAGCGTCTGCGTGGTCATCGGGCCCTTCATGGGGTGGAACTCGTCGACGTCGGCGCCGCCGTTGACGTTCGAGCCGGCCGCGAGGTCCAGCTTGATCGCCATCGGATTCGACGTGACGGGATCGTCGGGATTGCCGAGGTCCCACGCGAGCTGGTCGAGGTCGCCGAAGACGTGACAGCTCGAGCACGACGCCTCGCCGTTGCTCGACGAGATCGCCGCGTCGTAGAGGAACGGCCGGCCGGCGAGGATCTCGGCGGGCTCGGGATTGTAGACCGGCACGTGCGCGAGCTCGGCGCGCGTCGTCGTGTCGATCACCGAGATCGCGTTGTCGAAGCGGGTGAAGACGTAGAGGCGGCCATTGGTCTCGTCGAGCACGAGCCCCGACGGACCGCCGCCGCTCACGACGACGTGGTTGGAGGCGTCGGGCACGAACGAATCGTTCTCGAGCGTCGCCGTATCGAAGATGCCGACCTTGCTCGAGCCGAACGCGGTGACGTAGAGCGTCTGCCCGTTCGCGCTCACCGCCATGCCGAGCGGCGTCGCGAGGCTCTTGGCGATCGTGCCGGCCGTGCTCGGGACGACCTGGTAGTCGATGTGCTTGTTCAGGTGGCGTGACGTCACCGCGGCGCCGTCGAGGATGGTGATGCGCGACTCGGCGAGATGGCCGCGCACCGTGGTCGACCCGAGCGCGGTGCCCGGGCCCTCGAAGCGGACCTCGTTCCGCGCCTCGGTGTTGCTGACATAGACCTTGTCCGGATCGGTCGGGCTCGCGACCATGTTGAAGATCGTCGTGCCGACGCCGGCCCAGCTCTGCACCTGCGTCGGCGTTCCGGCGTTCGCGTCGATCGCGAAGACGTCGAGGTCGGGCAGCGAGAAGCGGACGCCGTTGTTCCAGTTGCGGCCGAGCTCGTCGCGCCACTGGTTCGACCCGGGATCGAACTTCACGATCAGGCCGGTCTCCGGCGCGGCGACCCCCTGCGCGTTGGCGTTCGGGAACGGCAGGCCGCCCGGCATCGTCGACCCGGCGAGCGTACACGAGCCGGCGCCCGCACCGCCGTTGCAGACGACACCTTCCGAGAGCGCGGTCGTCCGGTTGCCCGAGAAGAGCACGGCCGCATAGACGCGGCTGCCGTCGGCGCTCGCGGCGAGCGCGCGCGGCGTGTCGCCGAAGAGCGTCACGATGGTGAGGGGCGTGCCGCCGAGCGTCGTTCCGAGGTTGAGCGCGTCGAAGACCCACACGTCGGCGCGGCCGATGCCTTCGGTCGTGAGCACCGTCGCGATCGTCGATTGCAGCGGCGAGTTCTGACCGCGGTGCGCGGTCGTGATGAAAGCGCGATTGCCCCCCGGGCCCGCGAAGACGATGTCGCGCGGCTCGTCGCCGACGAGCAGGGTCCGGACGACGCGCGGCGGATTCGAGCCGACGTCGACGATGCTGACCGAGTCGGAGAGGTGGTTCACGACCCACACCTCGGTCGCCGTCCGCGCCGCGACCGCCACCGGCTCGAGCCCGACGGCGACCGAGCCGGTGTGGGTCAGCGTACCGCCGCTGACCGAGAAGATCTCGAGGCGATTGTCGGGCGTATTGACCGCGAAGAGCGTTCCGCCGCCGGGCGCCAGCGCGAGCGGCCGCACGTGCCCCGACTCGAAGTTGACGAAAGAGGTCTGGGCGGTTGCGCTCGCGGCCACGACTGCGGGGCACACGAGCGCCAGGACAAAGGATAGAGCGCGGGGGAATGGTCGCATCGTTCGGCCTCTCGGGGAACCAACGGTAGAGGCGAACCCTCGGGTCGCGCGCTCTGAAGAGCTGTCCTGGTGCCCGGTTGTGGCGAGTTTCCTACGATCCGCCGCGCCCGGCGGTCAAGCTTTTCTTCGCGCGCCGTCGCCGAGACGGCGCTCGACCGCGCGCGCGTGGGCGTCGAGCCCCTCGAGACGCGCGAGCCGAGCGACTGCGGGGCCGAGCTTCGCCATCGTCCGCGGTCCGGCGGCAATGACGCTCGACCGTTTGATGAAGTCGTAGACCCCGAGCGGTGACGAGAAGCGGGCACTGCCCCCGGTCGGCAACACGTGGTTCGGTCCGGCGAGATAGTCGCCGAAGGGCTCGGGGGCGTGCTCACCGAGAAAGATCGCCCCGGCGTGTCGAACGGCGGGGAGCCAGCGCTCGGGATGCTGCACCGCGAGCTCGAGATGCTCGGGTGCGATCCGGTTCGCGAGCTCGACGGCCTCGGCGAGCGACGACGTCACGAAGGCGGTGCCGTAGCGGGCGAGAGCGCGCCGCGCGATCGCCTGGCGGTCGAGCTCGCCGAGCTGCTGCTCCAGCGCCCGCGCCACCCGCGTCGCGAGCGTCGCGGACGGCGTCACGAGGATCGCCGCGGCGAGCGGGTCGTGCTCGGCTTGCGAGAGCATGTCGGCGGCGACGAGGTCGGGCCGCGCCCGGCCGTCGGCGACGATCAGCACCTCGCTCGGCCCCGCGATCATGTCGATGTCGACCGCGCCGAACACGAGCCGCTTGGCCGTCGCGACGAAGATGTTGCCCGGGCCGCAGATCTTGTCGACGCGCGGGATCGACCGGGTCCCGTACGCGAGCGCACCGACCGCCTGCGCGCCGCCGACGCGGAAAAGCCGGTCGATGCCGGCGATGTGCGCGGCCGCGAGCACCTCGGCGCTGGCCCGTCCGGGCGGCGTCACGCCGATGATCTCGCCGACGCCGGCGACCTTGGCCGGAATGACGTTCATCAGGACCGACGACGGATACGCGGCCGTGCCTCCCGGCACGTAGACGCCGACCCGGTCGAGCGCGCGGACCTGCTGGCCGAGCCGCGCCCCGGTCGCGTCGCGGAACATCCACGAGCCCTGGCGTTGCCGGCGATGGAACGCGGTCACGCGGCGGGCCGCGAGACGGAGCGCGCTCCGGACGGCCGGCGGCAACGCGGCGGCGGCCTCCGCGAGCTCGGCGCGCGGCACCTCGACCGTGCGGGCCGTGAGCGTGACGCCGTCGAAGCGCTTGGTGTACGCGAACAGCGCGGCGTCGCCGCGGCGGCGCACGTCGGTGACGATCTTGCGGACGGCCTGCTCGACCTTGGCCGAGGCCTGCTCGCCGCGGGCTTCGAGCAGCGCGAGGCGGCGCTCGAAGGCACGGCCGCGCGTCGGCACGATCACGAGCACGTCGCGTTCGCTCATCCCCGCACCCTCTGGACGTCGGCGCCGAGACTCGAAAGCTTCTGCTCGAGCCGCTCGTACCCGCGATCGAGGTGATACACGCGGGAGATCTCACTCGTGTTCTGCGCCGCGAGCGCCGCGAGCACGAGACAGACGCTCGCGCGGAGATCGGTCGCCATGACCGGCGCGCCCGACAGATGGCCGACGCCGCGCACGAGCGCCGTCTTGCCGTCGACGCGGATGTCGGCCCCCATGCGGACGAGCTCCTGCACGTGCATGAAGCGGTTCTCGAAGATGGTTTCCGTGATCATGCTCCGGCCCTCGGCGATCGTCATGAGCGCCATGAACTGCGCTTGCAAGTCGGTGGGGAAGCCGGGGTGCGGCGCGGTGCGGACGTCGGTGGCGCGGCAGCAGTCGCCGGGCCGGACGCGCACGGTGCCGTCCTGGCGATCGACGGCGACCCCGGTCTCTTCGAGCTTCTGGAGCAGCACGTCGAGATGCTCGGCGCGCGCGCCCGTCACCGTCACGTCGCCGCCCGTGATCGCGCCGGCGATCAAGAGCGTGCCGGCCTCGATGCGATCGGCGATCACGGTGTGGTCGAAGCCGCCGAGCTCGCGCACGCCCTCGATCGTGATCATGGAGGTGCCCGCACCGGTGATCCGCGCGCCCATCTTCACGAGCGCGGCCGCGAGATCCTCGATCTCGGGCTCGCGGGCGGCGTTCTCGATCTCGGTGACGCCGTCCGCGAGCGTCGCCGCCATCATGAGATTCTCCGTCGCGCCGACCGACGGGAAGTCGAGCGCGATCCGCGCGCCGCGGAGGCGTGACGCCTCCGCCTCCACGTAGCCGTGCGACTGGCGGATCGTCGCGCCCAGGCGCTCGAGGCCGGCGAGGTGGATGTCGACCGGACGGCTGCCGATCGCGCAGCCCCCGGGCGTCGAGACGCGGGCACGCCCGGTCCGCGCGACCAGCGGCCCGAGCGTCAGGAACGACGCCCGCATCGTCTTCACGAGCTCGTACGGCGCCTCGTGCGACGTGAGGTCGCGGGCCTCGACGAGGATCGCCTCGAAGGCGTCGTCGCCGACGAGACAGCCGACCTTTTCGAGGAGGCGAAGGGTGGTCGTGATGTCGGCCACCCGCGGCAGTCCGCGGATCGTGCAGCGCTCGCGCGTCAGCAGCGACGCGAAGAGCAACGGCAGTCCCGCGTTCTTCGAGCCGCTGACTGGCACCGTCCCGACGAGGCGCCGGCCGCCGTGGACGACGATCTTCATCATGACGAGGCCCGCCGCGCGGCCGCGACCGCCGCGCTGCCGCCGACGACGCGCGCGATGCCGGCGAGGTCCGCGAACGTGCCGACGCGCTCGAAACCGGCCGCGTCCAACAGGGCCGCGACCTCCGGCGCCTGCCCGGCACCCACCTCGCAGAAGAGCGCGCCGCCCGGCTCGACGACGCGCGCCGCCTCGACCGCGATGCGACGGTAGGCGTCGAGCCCGTCGACGCCGCCGTCGAGCGCGAGCACCGGCTCGCGCCGCACCTCCGCGGAGAGCGTCGGAAGATCCTCCGCTCGGACGTACGGCGGGTTCGTGACGACGAGATCGAAGCGCGCGTCGGCCGGCAGCGCCGCCGTCCAGTCGCTCACGACGACGCGCACGCGGTCCGCGACTCCGGCCGCCGCGGCGTTGCGCTCCGCGATCGCCGCGGCGGCCGGTGACAGGTCGACCGCGGTCACGGTCGCCGCCGGCAACTCGGCCGCGAGCGCCACGGCGATGGCACCACTGCCGGTGCCGAGATCGAGGACGCGCAACGCACGATCGCGCGCTCCGGTGTCTCCGACCCAGGCGAGCGCGCGCTCGACGACGAGCTCCGTCTCGGGGCGCGGAACGAGCACGTCCGGCGTCACCGTGAAGCTCCGCGACCAGAACTCGCGCCGTCCCGTCAGGTGCGCGACGGGCTCGCCGTCGCCGCGGCGCCGGATCAGCGCGCGGTACGCGTCGACCTCGGGGCGGCCGAGCGGACGATCGAAACGCAGGTAGACGCCGACCCGATCGGTCGCGAGCACCTCGGCGAGGAGCAGCTCGGCGTCGAGCCGCGCGCTCGCGGCGCCTCGGCCGGCGAGGAACTTCGCCGCCAGCTCGAGATACGCGAGCGCCGTCTCGGGGACTGGCTTCGTCTTCGGCTCGGGGGCCGCCATCAATGCGCCGTCTTCAGCGCTTCCGCCTGATAGTGCGTGATGAGCGCGTCGATCAGCGGATCGATCTCGCCTTCCATCGTCTTGTCGAGCGAGTGCAGCGTCAGGTTGATGCGGTGATCGGAGACGCGGCTCTGGGGGAAATTGTAGGTCCGGATGCGCTCCGAGCGGTCGCCGGTGCCGACCATGCTCTTTCGCGACGCGGCGATCTCGGCCTGCTGCTCGGCCTGGGCGCGTTCCAACAACCGCGAGCGCAGGATCTTGAGGGCCTTCGCCTTGTTCTTGAGCTGCGACTTCTCGTCCTGACACGACACCACGAAGCCGCTCGGGAGGTGGGTCACGCGGACGGCGGAGTCGGTCGTATTGACGCTCTGCCCGCCGGGGCCCGACGAGCGGAACACGTCGATCTTGAGATCTTTGTCGTCGATATGGACGTCGACCTCGTCGGCCTCGGGGAGCACGGCGACCGTCACGGCGGAGGTGTGGATGCGACCCGAACCCTCGGTCTCCGGCACGCGCTGCACCCGGTGCACGCCGCCCTCGAACTTGAGCCGGCTGAAGGCCCCCTGCCCCTCGATCGACGCGATGATTTCCTTGATGCCGCCGAGGCCCGTCTCGCTCGAGCTCAGGATCTCGACCTTCCAGCGGCGCGTCTCGGCGTAGCGCGTGTACATCCGGAAGAGCTCGGCGGCGAAGAGACTCGCCTCTTCCCCGCCGGTGCCGGCGCGGATCTCGAGGATGACGCTGCGATCGTCGTTCGGATCGCGGGGCAGCAGCAGCACCTTGAGCTGGGCCTCGAGCACATCGTTCTCGGCTTTGAGACCCGGCAGCTCCTCGAGCGCGAGGGCGCGGACGTCCTCGTCGGCGTCGTTCACGAGCGATTTGTTGCCCTCGATCTGCTCCTGGAGTTCCTTCCACGCCCGATAGGAATGGACGATCTGCTCGAGCCCGGAGCGCTCCTTCGAGAGCTTCGTGAACTCCTTCCGATTGCCGATCACGTCGGGCGAGACGAGCAACTCCTCGAGCTCGACGAACCGTGCCTCCACCGCCGCTAGCTTGTCGAACATGGCCCGCTTTCAGCCCGCTTCAGACCCGAGGCGAAAAAAAAGGGCGGGAGGACGGACCTCCAGCCCCGACGCCGCCACGAAGGGCGGCAGGTACCCGGACGCTACTGGAGCCCGGGCGTCTTGGTGATGTTGCCGAACTTCTTCCGGAAGCGCTCGACGCGTCCCGCCGTGTCCACCAGCTTCTGCTTGCCGGTGTAGAACGGGTGGCAGCTGGAGCAGAGCTCGACGTGGATCTCCGGCCGCGTGGAGCGGGTCTGGATGATGTTCCCGCAGGCGCAGACGATCTTCGCCGCTTCGTAGGTCGGATGAATGCCTTCTTTCATGGGTGACTCCTTACGGACGGTGCTGAGAAGCCGCGGACCCTATCACCGGGTTCCAGGGGCGGCAACTCGCCCGGGTCGGTCAAGGGACGATGAGCACGTCGACCAGGGCTCAGGGGGACGCGGCGTCCGGCGGGACCATCGACGCCCTACCGCCGGGCGCGGGCGAATCGTCCGGCTGACGCAGCTGCGCGGGGCAGCGGACGATTGAGCTCACGTTGGTCGGCCTTGCCGAGCGCGACGTCCGGCCGCATGGGTCGCGACAGCTCCGGCGCTGGAACTGGCTACTGCACCTCGAGCGTCGACGGATTGGGATCGCCGAAGGAGAGCCCGAGGAATCCGCTGGCGTTGCCGCAGCCGGCCTCGACCGTATCGATGTAGGCGTCGAATCCGAAGTGCAACGTCAGTGTCGTGCCGGCGAATGCGCCTTCGAGCGCCGTCGTGGTCAGGATCAAGGCATGGGAGCCGATATCGTACGTCGCGGTCGCGATGTCCGCCTTGCTGGTCGCGACCGTCCGCACGCGACCGGCCGAGGTCGGGCCGCGCCACTGTACTTTGATCCGCCCGCGCTCGAGCGCCGGGCCGCTGGTGAAGGCCACGCAGTTCCCGTCCGGCAACTTCGCCGTCAGGTCGAGCCTCGCGATCGTGATCGGGCCTTTGCCGCCGACGACGTTCGTGGCGTCGCAGCTCAGGCTCTCATTGCCCTTCACCTTCACCGTGATCCTGCGCGCTTCTTCGTCCATGTACGGGTACAACAAGAGCCCACACGGCTGCATTTCGGAACAATCGGAGGCGATCGCACACGAGATCGTTCCGCTGGGTGGCGGAGCGGCGATCGCGACACCGGGGACCAGCATCGTGAACGCGGCGGCGGCAATGACGCGGTGGAGCAGCACGGGGATCTCCTTTGCCGGGAGCGGGGGGTGGACAGCGCGGCCGACGGTCGCATGATTGCTCGCGCGCGTCCACAGAAATGTCGCAGCGTCCCGGCGCGGGCTTCCCACCTCGATGACGGCTCGCATGACCATACGTTCACCGACCGCCGCATCACGGGCAACGAGTATTCGCGCCGTCGTCCGGGACGCGAGCAGATAGTCGCCCCAGAATGAGACGCCGATTTTCGAGCGGCGTCTTCACCGGCCTTCGACCCGCGCACCGTCGATGATCGCTGCTCACGCGTCCCCACGCGCCGCTACCGCGGCGGCTCGTTACGACCCGACGCTCAGCGGCGCGGCCCGCTCCGAACCCGTGCGACGGCGTCCTTCCAGCCGGCGTACGCGTCCTCGCGCTCCTCGGACTTCATCTTCGGCTTGAAGACCTTGTCGACCGCACGGACGCGTTCGAGCTCGGCCTGGGTCCAGAAGCTGGTGCCGAGGCCGGCGAGGAAGGCGGCGCCCGTCGCGGTCGTCTCCACGACCTTCGGACGATCGACCGTCGTGCCGAGGATGTCGGCCTGGAACTGCATCAGGAAGTCGTTGGCGGCGGCGCCGCCGTCGACCCGGAGGGCCGCGATCGGCTTGCTCGCGTCGGCGGCCATCGTCTCGACGACGTCGCGGGTCTGGAAGGCGAGCGATTCGAGGGCGGCGCGGACGAGGTGCTCGCGCCCGACGCCGCGGGTGAGGCCGAGGATCGCGCCCCGCGCGTCGGGGTCCCAGTAGGGCGCGCCGAGCCCGACGAACGCCGGGACCACGTAGACGCCGAGCGTCGACTTCGCCTTCCGGGCTATCGCCTCGCTCTCGGCGGCGCTCTTCAAGATCTTCAAGCCGTCGCGCAGCCACTGGATCAAGGCGCCCGCGATGAACACCGATCCTTCGAGCGCGTACGTCGGCGCGCCGCCGGCGCCGCACGCGATCGTCGTGACGAGCCCGCGCTCCGACGCGACCGCCTCGCTGCCGGTCTGCATGAGCACGAAGCAGCCGGTGCCGTACGTGTTCTTCACCATGCCGGGCGCGAAGCATCCCTGGCCGAAGAGCGCCGCCTGCTGATCGCCGGCGATCCCGGCGATCTTGACCGCCGCGCCGAGGAGCCGCGGCTCCGTCTCGGCGATCACCCCGCTCGACGGCCGGACCTCCGGCACCATCGCCATCGGGACGTCGAACATGCGCAGCAGATCCGGATCCCAGCCGCGGCCGTGGATGTTGTAGAGCAGCGTGCGCGATGCGTTCGTCGGATCGGTGACGTGGGCTCGCCCCGCCGTCAGCTTCCAGACGAGCCAGCTGTCGATGGTGCCGAAGACGAGGTCGCCGGCCGCCGCGCGCTCGCGCGCGCCGCGGACGTTGTCGAGGATCCAGGCGACCTTGGTGCCGGAGAAGTACGGGTCGAGCACGAGCCCCGTCTTCGCGCGTACGTCGGCTTCCGCGCCCTCCTCTTTCAAGCGCGCGCACGTCGGCGCGGTGCGCCGGTCCTGCCACACGATCGCCCGGTGCACGGGCTGTCCCGTGCGGCGGTCCCAGACGACGGTCGTCTCGCGTTGGTTCGTGATGCCGATCGCCGCCAGCGCCTCGGCCTTGATCTTGGCCTTCCGGATCGCCTGGCGCGCGACGCCGAGCGTGACGCGCCAGATCTCCTCCGCGTCGTGCTCGACCCAGCCCGGCTTCGGGTAGTACTGGCGGAACTCCGAGTACGCGCGACCCGCGATGCGTCCGCGCCGGTCGAACACGAGCACCGTCGATCCCGTGGTGCCCTGATCGATCGCCAGAACGTGCGTCGGCTTGCTCGCCATCGTCCCCTCCTTCGTCGGTCGCGGCTCTTACCAGCTCGCTCGCGCGCCAGCCACCATCGCGGCGACCTTGCGCAGCCCACGGACCGCTCCTATCATCCGCGCGCATGCCGCGGCGGATCACGCCCGAGCGCGTCGTTGCCGAGGCGGGCGCCGAGCTCGCCGCCGCTTTCGGCGCCGCTCTCCGCACCGTCGTCGTCTACGGCAGCGCCGAGACCGTCGACTTCATGCCCGAGCGCTCGGACGTGAACCTGGCGGCGGTCGCCGAGCCCCTGACGTTCGCGCACCTTCAGGCCGTCGCGCAGTGGTACGCACGCTGGCGGCCGTCGCGGGTGGCGGCGCCGTTGCTCCTGGCACCCGCGGATCTCAGCCGATCGCTCGACGTCTTTCCGCTCGAGATGCTCGACATCCAGGCCCGCCACCGGACCCTGATCGGCGACGACCTCTTCACCGGCCTCGTGGTCTCGCGGGACAACGTCCGGCTGGAATGCGAGCGCGAGGCCAAGGGGAAGCTCGTCCGCCTCCGCGCGCTCTACCTCGAGCTCGCCGGCTCGACGGTCGAGATCCGCGAGCTCATGATCGACTCGCGGAAGACCTTCCTCCACGTGATGCGCGGGCTCCTCTGGCTCCGCGGGGTCGCGTGGGAACCGCGCGAGCACGAGGTCGTCGGGGCGTTCGCGCGCCAGTTCGCGCACCCAATGCCGGTCTTCGACGCCCTCACGACCCACCGCGACCCGGGAGCCATCGAGTCCCGCTTCGGTGACTATCTCGGCGAGATCGAGGTGCTGGCCGCGTTGGCCGACACGGGCGGTCACTCCACGCGATGAGAAGCCCGGCGCGCATCGCCGTCGCCGTCGCGATGCTGTGCTCGCTCGTCGCCCTCGGGGCGGCGGCCGCGCCAGCGCCGCTCCCGACGCCGATCGGGCTCGTCTCGGACTTCGCCGGCGTGCTCGACGCGGCGACCGAGGAGCGCCTCACGCGCCGCATCCAGGAGCTGAAGCAAAAGACGGGCTCGGAGATCGCGGTCGTGACCATGGGCACGACGCAACCCGACCCCGTGCCCGAGCGTGCCGTCCGGCTCGCCGAGGCGTGGAAGCCGGGCGATCCCGCGAAGGACAACGGGGTCCTCTTCCTCGTCGCGGTCGAGGACCGCGAGCTCTTCATCGCGACCGGCTACGGCATCGAGGGTGCCCTTCCCGACGGCCTCGTCGGGGAGATCCGCGACCGCACCATCGTCCCCCGCTTTCGCGCCGGCGACCTCGCCGGCGGCATCGAGGCCGGCGTCGACCGCATGGCGGCGATCATCGCGCGCGAGTATCAGGTCGAGCTAACCGGCTCGCCGTCGGCGGAAGCGCCGGTTCCGCGCCGGTTCTCGACCGCCGACCTCGTCATCCTGGCGATCATCCTGCTCGTCATCTTCGGCCCGTATTTCTTCGGCGGGAACGACGGCCCGCCCGGCATCGGGGGACGGCGGCGGCGGCGATCATGGGACGTCGGACCGCCGATGTGGGGCGGCACGTTCGGCGGCGGTGGGTTCGGCGGCAGCGGCGGCGGTGGATTCGGCGGGTTCGGCGGCGGCAGCTTCGGCGGCGGCGGCGCCGGCGGCAAATGGTAACGGCAGACAAGGAGGATACGAGCATGAAGCGATCACGCGCGATTCTGACGGCTCTCACGTTGACGCTCGTCGCGTCGTTGCTGTCCGGGTGCAGCTACAACCGTCTCGTCCAGCTGCGGGAAGCGATCGACGGCGCCTGGGCGCAGGTCGAAAACCAGCTCCAGCGCCGGAACGACCTCATCCCGAACTTGATCGAGGTCACCAAGGGCTACGCGGCGCACGAGAAGTCGATCTTCGAGGCCGTCGCGAACGCGCGCTCGCGCCTGATCGGCGCGGGCTCGCGCGAGGACCAGATCGCGGCCTCGGGCGAGCTGTCGTCGGCGCTGGCCCGCCTCCTCGCGATCGCCGAGAACTACCCCAACCTGAAAGCCGACGCGCAGTTCGCGCGCCTCTCCGACGAGCTCGCCGGCACCGAGAATCGGATCGCGACCGAACGGCGCCGGTACAACGAGGTCGTCCAGGAGTACAACACACTCACGAAGACCTTCCCCGCCGTCATCACGGCGAAGGCGCTCGGATTCGGCGAGCAGAAGTACTTCGAGGCGCCCGAGTCGGCGAAGCAGGTGCCGCAGGTGAAGTTCTGATCGCATGCGCGTCCTGATCGCCGGTACGGGCGGCGTCGGCGGGTTCTTCGGAGCCCAGCTCGCCCGCGCCGGGCACGAGGTGGTGTTCCTCGCCCGCGGGCAGAATCTGGCGGCGTTGCGCTCGACGGGTCTCACCGTCGAGAGCATCGACGGCGACTTTCACCTCTCGCGCATCACGGCGGCCGATCGGGTCGACGGCGACGAGCCGTTCGGGCTCGTGCTCTTCACCGTGAAGTCCTACGACACCGCGGCCGTCGCGCGGCAGATCGCGTCGACGGTGCGCGAAGACACCGTCGTCCTCTCCCTCCAGAACGGCGTCGAGAACGAGACGATCCTCGCCGCCGAGCTCGACCTGGTGCCGCTCATGGGTGCCATGACCGAGATCGGCGCGGAGCTCGTCGCGCCGGGCGTCGTCCGCCACGTCGCGGAGGGAACGATCTTCTTCGGCGAGATGAACGGCCACGAGAGCCCGCGCGGCCGGAATCTCGCGACGCTCTTCACCGAAGCCGGGGTGCGCCATCGATTCTCGCGGGAGATCGCGGTGGCGCTCTGGGGCAAGCTCATGTGGAACGCCGGCCACAACGGCATCACGGCCCTCACGCACACGACGGCCGCGACTGCCGCCAATCAGCCCGCGACGGCCGACGTGATGCGGGCCGCCATGCACGAGGTGGTCGCCGTGGCCCGGGCGCAAGGCATCCTGCTCGACCCGGCACGCGTCGAGTCCACCCTCGCCTTCTCGCGCGAGCATCTGCACGCGCTCCGCACGTCGATGCTTCAGGACCTCGAGCGCGGCCGCCGCCTCGAGTACGACGCCATCAACGGCGCCGTCGTGCGCTTCGGCGACGCGGTCGGCGTCCCGACACCCGTGAACCGAACCCTCACCGGCCTTCTCGCGGCGGTCGATCCGGCCGCCGCCACCAGGAGTTGACCAGCATGGACCTGCGTTTCTTCCTGACCGTCTTCTCGACCGTCTTTCTCGCCGAGCTCGGCGACAAGACCCAGCTCGCCACGTTCCTCTATGCGTCCGACGCCGAGCACTCGAAGCTCGTCGTGTTCCTCGCCGCGGCATCGGCCCTGGTCGTCACGTCGGCGATCGGCGTCGCGCTCGGCAGCGTGGTCGCACAGTACGTGAACCCGCGCGTGCTCTCCTACCTGGCGGGCGCGGGATTCGTGATCATCGGGATCCTGACGATCGCGCGCGCCTAGCCAGGGGCGGAAAAATTTCCTTCACATACGAATCCGTATGTGAAATGCAGGTGGTTCAACCCATCCATTCTCTCAGGAGCCACCATGCGAACCCCCTTTCGCTCTGGATCCGTGCTCGGCAGCCTCGCGCTCGCCGGCATGCTCGTTGCCGTCGCCCACGCCGTTCCCCCGACACCGTTACGGTTCGACCCGCCGCCGGTGACGACGTGGAAGCCCGTCGGCTGCCGCAACGTCCCGACGACCAATCCCGTCCTCGGCCGGCGTGACGGCTGGCACATGCTGCACAGCGACGGCGTGAACAGCGACGAGGTGTCGATCGCCGTGGCGCCCGTATTCGAAGCCGATTGGCTCGCCGAGCCGAATGTGTTCACCGTCGCGGTGCCGACGTTCGACGACGACGGCAATCTCTACTTCGCGCCCTTCCTGCCGCACGAGAACGTGACGATGATCTCGCTCGACCCGGCGACCGGCGCGCGCCGCTGGGCGATTCCCGGAACCGGCGCTCCCGTCGGCGCCGTCGCGCCGATGGTGCTGAACGATCCTGCCAACCCGGGCGAGCAGATCGTCTACCAGACGCTCAAGAACCGCGCGCTCGCGGTCCGCACCGACGGCACGATCGTGTGGGACGTCCCGACCGGGTTGCCGCTGACGGGCATCCTCCGCGAAGACGCGATGCCGGGCGCCAACTACCATCCGGCCCTCGACGCGATCGTCGGCCTCAGCGGCGACGGTCACGTCTACATGCTCTCGCGAACGACCGGCGCGCAGCTCCTGAACGCGCCCTTTTCGCTGCCCGGCGAGCCGAGCCCGGCCGGCGCCGGCGTCGCGCTCCCGCCGGCCCTCGTCGCGAACGTCTCGGCGGCGGTCTCCGCCTTCATCAACTTCCCGGCCGGCAGCGACTTCGTGACGTTCCTCGGCGCCGTGCTCGGCAACGACGTCGAGGTTTCCAACTCGTTCGCGATCGACCCCGTGACGAGCCGCCTCTGGATCGCTGCGACCGCCCCCGACGAGGCCGACGGCACGATCGACGGCGTCTCCGAGCTCGGTGCCTACTACGGCATCGACGCGGTGCCGAACGGGCCCGGCTACGACCTTCAGATCGCCTGCTCGCGCTACTTCACGGGCGGCTCGGCGTCGACGCCGACGCTCCGTCAGGACGGCACGCGGGCCTACTTCGGCGACAATCTCGGCACGCTGCTCGCGATCGACTCCTCCTGCAACGAGGTCTGGTCGCTGCCGATAGGGAGTCAGATCACGGGCTCGGTCTCCCTTTCGGCCGACAACGAAGAGATCTACGTCTCCACGCAGAGCGACATCGTCAAAGTGGTCGACGACGGCGCGAACGGGAGCGTCGTCTGGACGGCGAACGTCACCGCCTACACGCCGGGTGCGGCCGATCGCGAGAACTTCAATCTGCTGCTGGCGGGCATCGCCGCGAACGGCGTCAGTTTCCTCGGCGGCGCGGGTCTGCCGCCCGGTGCCCTCGCCAACATCGGCATTCCGCTGAGCGTCGGTTACGGCGTGCTCGACCGCGACACCGGCCGGATCCGCTATTTCGCCGACGGGCTCGACGAGAGCATCGCCGAGATGAACGTGGCGCCCGACGGCGCCTACTACAACGCCAACTCGCCGCTCCGCCGCGCGTTCGCCCGTGCCCTCTTCCCGTCGCAAACGCCGCCGATCCAGGGCGGTATCCGCAAGTTCGCGCCGCGACGTCTCGACCTGCTCGTGCGCGACGCCGTCTGCGCCGGGCACGATCGCGCCGTGAACGCCGCGGTCCACAGCGCGAGCTGCCCCGACTCCGCCGCGGCCGACGCCGATCAGATGGCGGATCTGATCGCGCAGGCACGACGGGTCGCGCCGGCCGCGCTCGAACGTGGCGACCTCACCAGCGCGAAATGGGATCGCATCGACGGTCGACTCGGGACAGCCACCGGCGCCGATCTCGGCACGGCCGCGGCCGCCCTCGGGACGGCGTGCGCCCTGACGGCACCGTGTCCGCCGGCACCGCGCGTCGGGTGTCGGACCGCCGAGCGCTCGAAGCTCCTCCTGCGCCGCCCGGGACGCGACCCGAACGTCGACACGCTCGCCTGGTCGTGGACGCGCGGGGCCGCGACGACGAACGCCGACTTCGGCGCCCCCGGGACGACCTCCGACTACGGCATCTGCATCTACGCCGGCGCGCCCAGCTCGGAGAGGCTGGTCTACGAGAGCGGCATCCCGGCATCGGGACAGTGGACCCCCCGGCCGCGCGGCCATCGCTACTTGGATCGTACCGGCGGCGAGCGCGGAGCTCGGCGGGTGACGCTGAAGAGCGGCGACGCCGGCAAGAGCGAGATCGGCGTGCGAGCAACGGGCGCGAACTACTCGGCGACCGCGTTCACCGGCATCACCGCGCCGGTCACCGCCCAGCTCGTCGACCTCTCGTCGGAGCGGTGCTTCGAGAGCGTCTTCAGCGCGAGCGCCGTGCAAACGAGCGACATCCGGCTGTTCAAGGCCCGGACGCCGAACTGACGGGGCCGGGCGCGCGCGCTACAGCGAGAGGAAGCCCATCCGCGCGAGTTGCATCCAGAGCGCGGGGAACACGCCGACGATCACGGTCAGTACCGCGGACACCACGATCGAGGTGAGCAGATATGGCTGGCGCGCGACGCGGCCGGTCTGCTCGGCGCCCGGCGTCAGGTACATCGCGATGAGCACGCGGATGTAGTAGCCGGCCGAGATCGCGCTGTTCAGGACGCCGATGACCGCCAGGACGTAGTAGCCCTCGCGGATCGCGGCGGTGAAGACGTAGAGCTTCCCAGCGAAGCCCGCGAGCGGCGGGATGCCCGTCAACGAAAGCATGAAGATGGTCATCGTGACGCCGAGGAGCGGGCGGCGGAAGCCGAGCCCGGCGTAGTCGTCGAGCGTCTCGTTCGGATCACCGGTTTCGCCGAGCGCCGCGACCACACCGAACGCCCCGAGGGTCATGAACGAGTAGACGAGGAGATAGAAGAGCGCCGCGGTCCCGCCAGCCGGCCCAGAAGCGACGATCGCCACGAGGATGTAGCCGGCGTGCGCGATGCTCGAGTACGCGAGCATGCGCTTCACGCTCGTCTGCGCGAGCGCGAGGACGTTCCCGACGGTCATGGTGGCCGCCGCGACGACCCAGAGCAGCATCGACCAGTCGGCGTGCAGGCCGCCGAGGCCGTGCAGGAACACCCGAACGAACGCCGCGAAGCCCGCCGCCTTGACGGCGACGGCCATGAGCGCGGTGACGGTGGTCGGGGCGCCCTCGTACACATCCGGCGTCCACATGTGGAACGGCACCGCCGCGACCTTGAAACCGAACGCGAACACGAGCATCGCGACGCCGGCCAGCAGCATCGTGCGCGCGGTCGTGGTCGGGACCGCCGCGGCGATCTGGTCGAGCCGGAACGACCCGGTCGCGCCGTAGATGAGCGCGATGCCGTAGAGCAGGAAGCCGGTCGCGAACGCGCCGAGCAGGAAGTACTTCATCGCCGCTTCGTTCGAGCGGAGCTGCGTTCGCCAGGCGCCCGCGAGCACGTAGACGCTGATCGACATGACCTCGAGGCCGAGGAAGATCACGATGAGGTCGGTCGCCGACGCCATCACGATCATCCCGACGATCGCGAAGGTGACGAGCCCGTAGTAGTCGCCGGCCGGGATGCCGGTGCCCTCGAGGTAGGTCATCGACATCAGCACGACGAGGATGCCGGCGACGAGGAAGATCACCGAGAAGAAGACCCCGTACGCGTCGAGCGCGAACGTCCCGTTGAACGTCACGGCCTTCTGGCCGGCGAGGAGCGCGGTCACGATGGCGGTGATCGAGAAGCCGATGAGGGCCACCCACCCGAGCGTCTCGTCGTCGTCGACGAAGAGCCCGAGCGCCAGCAGCACGAGGCCGAGGATCGACGTCAGGCCGACCGGCAGAACGGCGAGCCAGTTGATCGCGGGGAGCGCGAGCGTCGCTTCCATCACACGCCTCCCGCCTTCTTCGCGCCATGACCCGCCGGCGCGTGCTCCGCATGTGCGTCCGCGGCGACCGCCCGGGCCTGACCCTTCTCGATCCGCGCGACGATCGCCTTGACGGATGGCTCCATCGTCTTGAGGAACGGCGCCGGGTAGACGCCCATGACGACGATCATCGCGACCACCGGCACGAGCACCGCGATCTCACGCGGGTGGAGATCTTCGAGCGCGTTGTTCTCCTCGTGGCGCACCGGCCCGAACACGACCCGCTGGAACATCCAGAGCATGTAGACGGCGCCGAGGATGAGGCCGCTCGACGCGATCGCCGTCGCGAGCTTGCTCTGCCCGAAGGCGCCGAGCAGGATCAGGAACTCGCCGACGAAGCCGTTCAGGCCGGGAAGACCGACCGACGAGAACGTCACGATCAGGAAGACCGCGGCCCAGCGCGGAATCGGCTTCCAGAGGCCGCCGAACTCGGCGATCTGCCGCGTGTGGCGACGTTCGTAGATCATGCCGACGAGGAGGAAGAGCGCGCCGGTCGAAAGACCGTGGTTCAGCATTTGATAGATGGCGCCCTCGATACCGGTGGAGTTCAGGGCGAAGAGACCCAGCATCACGAAGCCGAGGTGCGAGACCGACGAGTACGCCACCAGCTTCTTCAGATCCGGCTGCACCATCGCGACCATCGCGCCGTACACGATGCCGACGACCGCGAGCCCGAGCATGAACGGCGTTGCCGCGACCGTCGCCACCGGGAAGAGCGGCATCGCGAAGCGCAGGAACCCGTAGGTCCCGAGCTTCAGCATGACGCCGGCGAGGATGACCGAGCCGCCAGTCGGCGCCTCGACGTGCGCGTCGGGGAGCCACGTGTGGAGCGGGAACATCGGGACCTTCACCGCGAACGCGAGCGCGAAGGCGGCGAAGAGCCAGCCCTGCTCCATCGGGGTCAACGCGACGTCGTAGAGAAGCCGCACGTCGAAGGTCGTCGGGTTGCCCGCTCGTACGTGGGCGCCGACGAGGTAGAGGATCGCGAGCAGCATGAGGAGGCTCGCCGTCAGCGTGTAGATCAGGAACTTGATCGACGCGTAGACACGGCGCTGGCCGCCCCAGATGCCGATGATGAAGTACATCGGCACCAGCATCAGCTCCCAGAAGACGTAGAAGAGGAAGAGATCGAGCGCGACGAAGGCGCCGAGCATGCCCGTCTCGAGCATGAGCATGAAGAAGAAGTATTCCTTCACGCGCTTCTGCACGTCGCCGAACGAGAAGAGGATGACGATCGGCGTGAGGAACGTCGTCAGCAGCACGAGGAAGAGGCTCACGCCGTCGACCGCGATCAGATACTGGATACCCCAGTCGGGGATCCAGCGATGCTGCTCCACGTACTGGAAATCGGCGCGGTCGGAGACGAATCCGCCCCAGAGCGCCAGGGACAGCAGGAACGCGATCGACGAGAAGACCAATGCGGCCCGCTTCGCGCCGTCGGCTTGCTCGCGTGGGATCAGCAGCAGCAGAAAAGCGCCGATCATCGGCGTCCAGACGATGAGACTCAGCAACACGTTGCCCGTGGCGGGGACCTGCTCCATGCCGCTCATCGGATCACGTAGTAGGCGAGCACCGCGACGACGCCGCCGAGGAAGGCGAGCGCGTAGTGCTGCACGTTGCCGGTCTGCGCGTGGCGCCAGAGGTTGCCGTTGGCGCCGACCGCGCCCGCCAGGCCGTTCACGAAGCCGTCGATGAGCTCCTGGTCGACGACCTTCCAGAGGAACGTCGAGATCCGGACGTACGGCTGGACGACGATCGCGTCGTAGAGCTCGTCGACCCAGTACTTGTTGAGTAGCAGCTCATAGGCACGGCGGAGGCGCCAGGCCATGACCATCGGGATGCCCGGGAGGCGGACGTACAGTGTGTACGCGAGCGCCGCGCCCGCGATCGCGAGCACGGTCGCGATGACCATGAGCGCTTCCTCCCCGAGCATGCCGCCGTGGTCGACGTGCGGATGACCCGTGACGGGGGCGAGGAAATGGCCGAAGCGGTTGCCCCAGAGCCAGTGGTCGGGGATGCCGACCCAGCCGCCGACGACCGACAGGACCGCGAGGATCATGAGCGGCAGCGTCATGACGAGCGGCGACTCGTGCACGTGGTGCGCGACGTCGTGATCGGCGCGGAGCTCGCCGAAGAACGTCAGGAAGAGGAGCCGGAACATGTAGAACGCGGTCAGGGTCGCGGTGATCGTGGCGACGAGCCAGAGCCACGGATGGCCGCCCGCCCACGCGTGCCAGAGGATCTCGTCCTTGCTGAAGAAGCCCGCGAGGCCGGGCGCGCCCGCGATCGCGAGCGTGCCGATCAGGAAGGTCCAGAAGGTGATCGGCATCTTGGTGCGGAGCCCGCCCATCTTCTGGACGTCCTGCTCGCCGCTCATGCCGTGGATCACGCTGCCGGCGCCCAGGAAAAGGAGCGCCTTGAAGAAGGCGTGGGTCATCACGTGGAAGATCGCGGTCGCGTAGGCGCCGATCCCGAGCGCGAGCACCATGAAGCCGAGCTGGCTCACCGTCGAGTATGCGAGCACTTTCTTGATGTCGGTCTGCACGATCGCGATCGTGGCCGCGAAGAGCGCCGTGCAGGCGCCGAGCACCGCGACGACCTGCATGGCGGTCGGGCTCATCGAGAAGACGACGTTCAGCCGCGCGATCATGTAGATGCCGGCCGTCACCATCGTCGCGGCGTGGATCAGCGCCGAGACCGGCGTCGGGCCCGCCATCGCGTCCGGGAGCCATACGTAGAGCGGCAGCTGGGCCGACTTGCCGGCCGCGCCGACGAGGAGCAGCAGCGCGACGATCGTCGCGGTCGCCGGTGCCAGGTGCTTCGCGTGCGCCTCGATGTGGGTGAAGTCGAGGCTGAGCTTGCCGTCGGCGTGGCCGGCGAGGCTCCAGGTGAGAAGGAAGAGTCCGAGCACGAAGCCCATGTCGCCGACGCGGTTCACGATGAACGCCTTCTTGCCGGCGGCGGCGTTGGCGTCCTCGGCGTACCAGAAGCCGATCAGGAGGTAGGAGCAGAGCCCGACGCCCTCCCACCCGACGAACAACACGAGCATGTTGTCGCCGAGCACGAGTAGCAGCATCGCGAACATGAAGAGGTTCAAGTACGCGAAGAAGCGCGAAAAGCTCTCGTCATGGCTCATGTAGCCGACGGAGTAGACGTGGATCAGGAAGCCGATGCCGGTCACGATCAGCACCATGACCGCCGAGAGCGCGTCGATGCGGAAGGCGATGTCAGCCGAGAAGGGGCCGGCCGCCATCCACGTGTAGAGCGTTTGCGCGAGGCGCGCGCCTTCCGGAGCGCCCAGCAGCGTCGTCACCGAAGACGCCGCGACCACGAAGGACGCGAACACCGCGAGCGGCGAGGTTATCCTCACGAGCCCGGGCTTCCCCTCGGCGCAGACCGCGATCAGGAACCCGAGCAGCGGGAAGAGCGGGATCAGCCAGAGCACCTGCGAGTGCAGGATCACGGCCTCGGCGGCGGCGTGGGTCTCGTGCATGGGCTCAGCCCCGCAGCAACGCCAGCTCGTCGGCGTTGACCGTGGTTCGGTTGCGGAACGACGCGATGATGATCGCGAGTCCGACCGCCGCCTCCGCGGCTGCGACGGTCATCACGAAGAAGACGACCACCTGCCCATCGACCGCGCCCTTGGCTCGCGCCAAGGCGACGAAGCTCAGGTTCACGGCGTTCAGCATCAGCTCGATCGCCATGAAGATGACGATGACGTTCCGGCGGACGAGCACGCCGACCACGCCGATCGCGAAGAGCACGGCGGAAAGCATCAACACCCATTCCGTCGGGACGATCATGAGATGGTGGGCCGCCTTTGTTTTTGCGCCAGTACGACGGCTCCGACCACCGCAACCAAGAGCAGGATGGACGTGAGCTCGAACGGCAGTAGGAAGTCGGTGAACAGGCTCTTGGCGACCGCCTCGGCGCCGCCGTAGCCGGCCGGTGCCGTTCCGACGTCGCCGACCGGCGCACCGCGCGTCAGCACCGCGAGCTCGACGGCGAGCAGAATGCCGCCCGCCCATGCGAGACCGCGGAGCACGAGGCGGCGCCGGCCGCGCTCGGGATCGTCGATCTGGAGGTTCAGCAGCATGATGACGAAGAGGAAGAGCACCATGATGGCGCCCGCGTAGACGATGATCTGGAGCGCCGCGATCATGTGCGCCTCGAGCAGCACGAAGACGACCGCGAGGAGGAAGAGCGTGACCACGAGGAAGAGCGCGCTCTTCACGGGATTCGGGTGCAGGACCACGCCGAGCGCCGCGGCCACGGTCAATACGGCGAGAACCAGGAAAAGCGCGGCGCCCATTCCGATCAACCGAGGAGCACGATGACGACGCCCGTCACCAGCATGTTGGCGAGGGCGAGCGGCAGCAAATACTTCCAACCGAGGTCCATGACCTGGTCGTAGCGGTAGCGTGGGAGCGTCCAGCGCACGAGGATCTGGAAGACGCAAAAGAAGAAAACCTTGAGCGTGAAGGCCGCGATCTGGAGGGCGACAACCAAGAGGTGCGGGAGCGCGACGATCGCTCCGCCGGGCAGATGGAAGCCGTCACGGAACAAGAACGGCACCTGCCACGCGCCGAAAAACAGCGTCGTCACGAGCCCCGCGACGACGACGCTCTCGGCGAAGTCGCTGAGCATGAAGGCGGCCTGCTTCATGCCCGAGTACTCGGTGAAGTAGCCGCTGATGAGCTCCGACTCGCCTTCGGGCAGGTCGAAAGGCACGCGCTTGGTCTCGGCGATGCCGGCGATCAGGAAGATGAGGAACCCGAGCGGTTGATAGATGACCCCCCAGGCCGGGATCAGCCCGAAGAAATGATGGCCCTGGGCGCGCGCGATCGCCTGCATGTCGAGCGTGCCGAAGGTCATGACGGCACCGATCAGCGCGAGGCCCATCGCGATCTCGTACGAGATCATCTGCGCCGAGCCGCGGATGCCGCCGAGCAGGGCCCAGCGGCTGTTGGAGGCCCAGCCGCCGAGCACGACGCCGTAGACGGCGAGCGAGGACATCGCGAGGACGTAAAGGATGCCGATGTCGAGCGCGGCGACCTGGAGGTTGATCGTGTAGTCGCCGATCACCAATTGATCGCCGAAGGGGACGGCGGCGAACGTCACCATCACGGGGAACACCGCGAGGAACGGCGCCAGGAAATGCAGGAACTTGTCGGCGCCGGCGGGGACGACGTCCTCTTTCGTGATCAGCTTGAGGGGGTCCGCGATCAGCGTGTTGATGAGGCCGAAGTTGAACGGCATCACGCCGAAGATGTTCGCACGGTTGGCGCCGATCCGATCCTGGATGAGCGCGCTGCCCTTGCGCTCGACCCAGAGCAGGATCGCGCTCATGTGCAGCACCAACATCAGGACCGCGAAAGCCTTGGCCGCCGCGATGCCGACCTCGATCAATCCCACGCCAGCGCCCCGCGCTTCCAGACGTAGGCGAGACCGAATCCGAGGATCGCGACGAAGGTGAGCATTTCGATCAAGCCGGGGACGCCGAGCTGCCGGAACACGATCGCCCAGGGGTACATGAAGACGACCTCGACGTCGAAGACGATGAAGAGGATCGCGACGAGATAGAAATGGACCGAGAAGCGACCGCGTGCGGGACCGGACGAAGGATTACCGCACTCGAAGACCTCGTCCTTGACGGCGCGACGCGACGTGGGGCGCGCGCCGAAGATCATGCTGGCGGAGACCATCCCAAGGACGATCACGGCGCCGAGCGCGAACGTAATGACGACGCCGATGTATTGGTCCAGCACTGCGAAAACCCCCGCGAAACCCGTGACCCCGCGCAGCTAGGTCCGCGCGGCGCCACCCGTTATGCCGATGGTCTCTCGCATGTCAAGGTTGCGCCTGGACAATCACGCGAGCGTTCTGGTAGCGCCGCGCACGGGCGAGGAGGCGATGCATGGATGACGAGCTCACATCGGTGATCGCGAGCCTGGTGCGCGACCGGTGGCCGGGCGCACGGCTCGTCGACGTCGCCCACCTCGCCGGTGATTTCTCGGCGCGCCGATATTTTCGCGCGACGCTCGCAGGCGGGGACGCCCCGGCCACGATGGTCGTCATGGTCCTCGCGGGAAGCGGCCTGCCACTGAGCTCGGAAGAGCTCGGCGTGTTCCCGGAGCCGCTGACGGAGCTTCCGTTCGTCGACGTGCACCGTCTGCTGACGGCGATCGGCGCAGCGGTTCCGGAGATCTACGTGGCGGCGGTCGATCAGGGCCTGCTGCTCATCGAGGACGCCGGCGACACGGTGCTGTGGGACGCGGCCATGGCCGCGCCCGCCGAGGCGGAGGCGCGCTACCGGGCGGCGCTCGATGCGCTGCTCGTCCTCCACGAGCGCGGGACGGCGCACCAGCCCGCGACGAGCATCGCGTTCAAGCAGGGGCTCGACTCACGGCTCCTGCAATGGGAGCTCGATCATTTCCTCGAATGGGGCATCGAGCAGCGGCTCGGAACGACGCTCTCGGCCGCGGCGCGGCGGGGCTATCAGGAAAGCTTCGACGTGCTGATCCGCGAGCTCGCGGCTGCCGACGCGGTCCTCAGCCACCGCGACTACCACAGCTGGAACATCCTCTGGCGGGACGGCCGGCCGGTGATCATCGATTTCCAGGACGCGTTCCTGGCGCCCGCCGAGTACGACCTCGCGTCACTGCTCACCGATCGCATCACCCCGCGGCTCGTCGACCCCGCCATGGAAACGCGTCTGCTCGATCATTACTGGACGGCGCGCGGCCGAGCGTACGACCGGAGATGCTACGCGCTGATCGCCCTCCACCGCGCCCTCAAGGTCGTGGGCCGTCTCCACTACATCGCCCTCGCGAAGAACAAGCCCGGGCCTCTCGCCTTCCTGCCGGACGTGCTCGCGACGACTCGGCGCTTTCTCGTGGAGGCCGACCTGCCGGGTGCGCTCGCGGACGGCTTCGCGGCGCAGTGGCCGGCAGACGCCGCGGTCGGCGCCACGGGTCGTTGACGTGCGAGCCATGGTGCTCGCCGCCGGGCTCGGCACGCGTCTCCGACCGTTGACCAACGACCGGCCGAAGGCCCTCGTCGAGGTCGGCGGCCGGCCCCTGATCGCGTGGAACCTCGAGCTGCTCGCGCGGTTCGGGATCACGGACGTCGTGATCAACCTCCATTGGCACGGCGACGCGCTCCGGCGGGCGCTCGGCGACGGGGCCGCGTTCGGGCTCCGCATCCAGTATTCGCCGGAGGATCCGCTGCTCGACACGGGCGGCGGCGTGAAGCGCGCCCAGGCACTCCTCGGTGACGGCGACTTCGTCGTGATGAACAGCGACACGATCGTCGACATGGCGCTCGATCGGTTGATCGCCCGCCATCGGGCGACCGGGGCCGCGGCGACCCTCGTGCTGCGCCGCGACCCCGAGCAGGCGCGCTACGGCGAGATCGAGATCGACGGCGACGACCGTATTCGGCGCTTCCTCGGGACGCCGCCGTCCGTCGACGTGTCGCTGCGCGCGTTCATGTTCGCGGGCGTGCACGTCATGTCGCCGCGCGTGTTCGACTTCATGCCGGCCGACGGCGGGACCTTCAGCCTGACGCGCGCCACCTACCCCGCGATGCTGGCGGCCGGCGCGCCGCTTCATGGTTTTCCGTTCGACGGCTTCTGGCGCGTGATCGACACTCCGAGCGACCGTGACCGCGCGGCCCGTGACCTCGCGGAAACGCGCCTCGTGCACTTGCGAGACTCCTCGGTCACCTGACGTCGCAGCGCTGCCGGACGATCCGAGGGTCCCGCGCCCGTGCACGACGATCCCGCTCCGTCGCTTGACCCGCTTTTGCGATCTGCTTTACAGATCGGTGAAGTCTCGCATGGAGCCGGCTGGACAGGTCGACGAGTCGACGTCGACGGGACCGTGGCACAACGCTTGCTGCCGATTGGCGGGTGTGGGGTGGAGGCCGACGGGACGCACGAAGGTCTGCGGGATCTCGACGGCGAGGTCGACCATCTGGTCGCAATCGAGGAGCGGTATCCGGATCTCGCGCACGACATCGAACAGCTGATCAGACTCGCGGGCGAACGCCGCCGAATGGCACTCGCACCGCAGCGGCTTCGCACCGTATTGAAAGGTGACATGGGCATCACGATCGTCCAGAAGAGCGACCTCACCGTCCGCAAGCGGAATCCGCGCATCGCCCTCGTGCTGGCCGGCGGGGCCATCAGCGGCGGCGGCTTCAAGCTCGGCGGCTTGAAGGCGTTCGACGACTTCCTGGTGAACCGCAAGACGACCGACTTCGACATCTACGTCGGGTTGTCGGCAGGCGCGTTCCTCGCCGCCCCACTCGCCTGCGGCGTCACGCCGCCCGAGATGCTGCGCAGCCTCGAGGGCAGCTCCGAAGAGTTCACGCAGTTCGGCGCGTTCGATTTCTATCAGCCGAACTATCCCGAGTTCGTCGAGCGGCCGATTCGCTATCTGCTCGACCTTGCCGCGTTCATTCCCGGGTCGATCCTCGACCTCGTCGCCAAGAGTCCCACGCTCGCCGAGAGCATGGCCGAGCCGATGCGGGAGTTCGTGCGCGAGCCGTCGATCGCCAACGCGACCGAGGTGGCACGCCCGCTCGGCCAAGCGTTGCTGTCCGGCCGACCGTTTCCCTTCCCCCTCGACTACCTGCCGTCCGGTCTCTTCGACAACGCGACGATCGAGCACTACCTCCGCGACAACCTCGAGCGCCGCCACATGCCGAACAGCTTCAAGGCGCTCTTCCAGGCGACGAAGCGCGAGCTCTACATCGTCGCGATGAATCTCGACTCGGCGGAACGCGTCGTCTTCGGACACGATGAGGACAGCTCTCTCACGATCTCCGAGTCCGTGCAGGCGTCGACGGCGCTGCCAGGGTTCTACCGACCGGCACGCATCCGCGGCATCGACTACGTCGACGGCGGCGTCCGCCGGACGGCGAACATCGACGTCGCCATCGACCACGGCGCCGACCTCGTCATCTGCTACAACCCGTTCCGGCCCTTCTCGAACCGCGTCGTACGGAAGTACGACCCGCAGAAGGACGATTACATCGCCGAGGGCGTGCAGCTCGCCGACCGCGGCATGCTGACGATCCTGAACCAGGTCCTGCGCACGCTCCTACACTCACGGCTCCAGCTCGGGCTCCGGCAGTATCAGGACGATCCCAATTTCAAGGGCGACATCATCCTCATCGAGCCCACCGAAAAAGATCTCGATTTCTTCCAGATGACTCCGCTCGCGTTCTGGGAACGCCGGCGCGCGGCCCAGCACGGGTACGAGTCGGTGACCCAGTCGATCGAGATCCACTACGACATGATCCGGCGGATCATGGAGAGCTACGGGATCTTGATGACGCGGAAGACCGTCAGCGAGGGCATGCAGCGCATGCGCACCGGCGAGACGCCGGAAGAGGCGAGCGACTTTCTCACGCGCGACGTTCCGACGCGCGCGATTTCGGTCGCGAAGGCCTGACGGCGCGAAGCCGGACGCGGTCGTAGTTCGCGCCGGGCACGACCTTCCCGAGCACGAGCGGCCGCACGGCTCCCGTAGCGGCTGGGACGTTTGCGGGGAGCCCACATGCGGTCGCCGCAGCGAGGAGCGCGAACGCTACGGCCTCGACTGCGCGGCTCGGCGTCCCGAGATCGTCGCACACGCCGACTGCGATGCCGGGGAGACGTGCGCGCAGCATGGCGAGCAGCGTCGGATTCGCGGACCCGCCGCCGCACGCCCACACCTCATCCAGCCGCCCACGCGTCACGAGGAAGCGCCGATAGGCGTCGGCACAGCTCGCGGCCGTGAGCGCGGTCGCGGTCGCGAGAAGGTCGTCGCCCTTCACACGACGTCGCGTCGCGTCGGTGATCATCGCGTCGACCCAGCGCGTTCCGAAGAGCTCGCGTCCGGTCGATTTCGGGGGTCGCCGCCGAAAGTACGGATGCCGGAGCCAGCGCTGCACGAGCTCCTCGTCGACGCGGCCGCGGGCCGCGCCGCGACCGCCGGCGTCGAACCAACGCGCACCGCTGGTCGCCCGGCGGACGATCGCATCGATCAGCATGTTGCCGGGTCCGGTATCGAACGCCAGAACGCCGTCGAGCCCCGAGCCGGGCGGCAGGTACGTGACGTTGCCGATGCCGCCGAGGTTCTGGATCGCACGGCCGCGCTTCGCGTGTCGGAAGAGCCAGGCGTGCGCCGCCGGTACGAGGGGAGCGCCCTGCCCGCCCGCCGCCACGTCCGCCGGCCGGAAGTCGGCGACGGTCGTGATGCCGGTGCGCACCGCGACGACGGCGGCCTCCCCGATCTGCAACGTCACCCCGCCGCCCGACGGATCGTGGTGCAACGTGTGACCATGGCACCCGACGAGGGCGACGGCCGACGTCGGGATCGCGGCTTTCGCGCAGAGACCCCGGACGGCGGCGGCCTGGCGTTCACCGATCTCCCGTCCGAGGATCGCGAAATCCTCGGCGCCGAGGGATCCGCCGTCCGCGGCACCCAACAGACGTCGCCGGAGCTCCGGAGTGTAAGCAAGATGGCGGAATGCTTCGAGACGGGCGTCGAGCCCCCCACCCCGACGCCGCACCGTGACGAGGGCGGCATCGATCCCGTCCGCCGACGTACCCGACATCAGACCTATGACCCGCATGGCGTTCTACATTGCCCAGGGATGGGGGCGAGGGTATAGATCGCGCGGATGTTGAAGTTCGCACCTCACGAGGATCTCGCCACCCTCGCGATCCGTTTCGAAGAAGCCGAGCCGGAGGAGATCCTCCGCTGGGCCGTCGATCGGTACGCGCCGGATGCCGTCCTCACGTGCTCGTTTCAGCACGAAGGTGTCGTACTCGCTCACATGCTCCAGAGCGTCGCCCCCGCGACGCCGATCGTCTTCATCAATACCGGCTACCATTTCCCCGAGACGCTGGCGTATCGCGACCTGCTGGTCGGACGCTACGGATTCAATCTCGTCGAGGTAGGCCCGGCGGTCAGCAAGGAAGAGGTCGAGCGGAGCCATGGGCCGGAGCTGTTCCGCCACGATCCCGATCGCTGCTGCGAGATCAACAAGGTCGAGCCGCTACGCCGCGCCCTCAAGGACGTTCGCGCCTGGATCAACGGTCGGCGGCGCGACCAGGCGTCGACGCGTAGTACTCTCCCCGTACTCGAGGAGCTGCGGAACGGCATCGTAAAGATCAATCCCCTTTTGAAATGGCGCGCGAAGGACACCTTCGAGTACATGCAGCGCCACGACATCCCGCTGAATCCGCTCTTCGAGCAAGGCTACACGAGCATCGGCTGCGCCCCATGCACGCGCCCGGTGCTCGCCGGCGAGGACGAGCGCGCGGGACGCTGGGCCGGTCGCAACAAGATCGAGTGCGGTATCCACACCGCGTTCAACGATCCCGGCCGCGATATTTAGTAGATTTCGCCCCCGTGCGCTTTTTCGGGCTACGCCCGAAAAAATGCTCCGATGGGCCTCGGCGCCCGGAGTGAATCCGGGCGCCTCGCTCAAAAGAAAGAGGGAGCCACCACTCGGGGGACTCCCTCTTTCGACTGAAGCGATCGCCGGGCGATCTCAGCTCATGGGGAAGAGCTGCTGCATCTTCATCGCGAGGCCCATGTCGCCCGCGATCTTGAGCTTGCCGCTCATGAAAGCCATCTGCGGGTTGAGCTTGCCGTTCACCATGTCGAGGTAATCGCTCGCTGCCATGGTGATGGTGATGTTGGGCGACGCATGCGTGCCCTCACCGACGGTGAGCTGCCCGTCGTCGATCGCGAGGCTGTACTTGCCGCCATTGTCGCCCGTGAGGTCGAACTGGTAGACGGCCTTCAAGCCCTTCGCCGCACCCGCGTTGAAACGGGTCGGCATCGCCGCAAACACTTCCTTGACGTTCGTAGCCACTGGATTTGCCATTGAAGCCTCCTTGACCGCAGCTGAAGTGGAGTGGGTGAACGGGGCGTCAGTATCTAATCTGTTCCATAGAGTAAATAGGGTCGACTCTAAGTTTGTGTCTGTCACCCATCGTCGTCTGCGTCCTCATCCCAGAGCAGCATCTCCTGCCCCGTCGTTCGCACGATCCAGCGATGCAAGCGGTCGGCGAGCCGCGCCGACTCGCGACCGAGCATCGGGAAATGTCCTGCGGTTTCGTGAACATCGGAGGACCATCCGACGCTCGCGGCAAACCGTTCGGCGGCGGCGACCGTGATCGCCGGATCCTTCTGCCCGACGAGCACGAGACCAGGGGGACCGCCGGCCTCGGAATCCACCGCGCCTATCGTGGCGCGTACGAACGCTGCCGAATCCGGCCGTAGCTCCGCGACGCGCGACTCGATGCCGGCAATCAACGGATTCGGCGGTCGGGGCGGTGGGACATTGGCGGCAAAGAGCGCCGCGCCGCGGAAGGTCCGGTCGAGGAGAAGACCGAGACGGCCTCTCACCGGCGCCACCCACGGGGAGAGCGCTACGATCGCCGGCGTTCCGACGTCACGCGCGAGTATCCTCGCTGTCGTCACCGCTGCGCCGTGAGCGACGATCACCGGCGGTGCGGCCATGGATCGACACGCCTCGATCAGCTCCAGGACACGCTGGTCCTGGCCCGGAGCGAGCCCTTCCCGCAGAAGAGAGGGGGCCCACGACTCCCAGCCACGATTCGCGAGATGAGCCGCGAGCTCGCGCCAGATCCAGTTGCCCGTCCACAAGCCGTGGAGCAGCAGCAAGGGATGTCGGAAGCGCGCTGGTTCAGCGCGTACGACATCGACCGTCAAACCGGCCGTTTGCATCATCATGAAAAAAGCCCTTCGGGGATACCGAAGGGCCTTTTTCCATAGAGCCCTGGGGGCTCTACAACCTCGCCTGAGTTTCCGACTGAAACTACTGCGCTACGAAAACTTCTCGCTGCGAAAGAAACTCGGCTGGAACTACTTCTTCTTTTTGGCAGCGCCCTTCTTGGCCGGAGCCTTCTTCTTGGCCTTGGACGCTTTCTTCTTGGCTGCCATAGACACCTCCTCACAAACGTTAGCTGCGTTTGACCCAGGTTCGCTCAGGCGAGCGCTCCCCCAATCCACAGCCACCCCACCACTCAACGGCTCGCATCATAGGAAAGTGCTGTAGCGGATGTCAAGAGAAAAATTGCATTTTGGAAGGAATTTTCGAAGGAGAATCAGGAGCCTGCCGGGACCATGATGCGATCCTAGAATGGTGTTCATTCGTGTTGTCTCGGAAGAGTAACAGAGCGTTTTAAACCGTGCCCAGCGCGGTTTTGCGCGATATTCGCTTCCCCGAAAACGCGCGACTCAGCGCCCCGAACGCGGGCGCTTGGACGACTTGAAGGTGAAGGCCTTCGCCCCGAGATAGGTCGCTCGGCGGCCGAGATCTTCTTCGATGCGAAGCAGCTGGTTGTATTTCGCCGTTCGCTCTCCGCGGCATGGGCTGCCCGTCTTGATCTGGCCAGCGTTCACGGCGACCGCGAGGTCGGCGATCGTCGCATCCTCGGTTTCGCCGGAGCGATGCGACATCACGGTCGTGTAGCCGGCGGCGCGCGCGACGGCGATCGCCTCCAGCGTCTCCGTCAGCGTCCCGATTTGATTCACCTTGACGAGGATCGAGTTCGCCGCCCCGGCCTCGATGCCGCGCCGGAGACGCTCGGGGTTGGTGACGAAAAGGTCGTCCCCGACCAACTGGATCTTCCGGCCGAGCCGCTTGGTGAGCAGCTCCCAGCCGTCCCAGTCATTTTCCGCCATGCCGTCCTCGAGAGAGACGATCGGGTAGCGTTCGGCCCAGTCGGCGTAGAGATCGACCATGTCGGCCTGACTGCGGTCACGCGCCCCGGATTTCTTGAAGACGTATCGCCCGTCCTTCCACAGCTCGCTCGCCGCCGCGTCGATGGCGATCCGGACCTGCGTTCCCGGCCGATACCCGGCCGACTTGATCGCTTCCATGATGGCCGCGAGGGCTTCCTCGTCGGAGGCGAGGTTCGGCGCGAAGCCGCCCTCGTCGCCGACGCCGGTCGAGAGTTTGCGTCCTCGCAGCACCGCGCGGAGTGCGTGGAAGATCTCGGCTCCCATGCGAAGCGCCTCGGAGAAGCTGCGGGCCCCGACCGGCATCACCATGAACTCCTGGAGATCGACGGTATTATCCGCGTGGGCGCCGCCGTTCAGAATGTTGAACATGGGCACGGGCAGGACGCGTGCGGACGTCCCGCCGAGATAGGAGTAGAGTGGCTTCCCTGCCCGCGTCGCGGCCGCGTGCGCCACCGCGAGGGAAACCCCGAGGATCGCGTTGGCCCCGAGCTTCTTCTTGGTCGACGTGCCGTCGAGCTCGATCATCACGCGGTCGATTTCGGCCTGCTTCCGGGGGTCCTTGCCGACCAGCTTCCGCGCGATCGTGTTGTTCACGTGCGCGACCGCCTTGGTGACGCCCTTCCCCGAATAGCGCTTCGCGTTGCCGTCCCGGAGCTCGACGGCTTCGTGCTCGCCCGTCGATGCTCCGGATGGCACGGCCGCGCGACCGAGCGTACCGTCGTTCAAGGTGACGTCCACCTCGACGGTGGGATGACCACGCGAGTCGAGGATCTCGCGCGCATGAACCTTCGCGATCTTCATGTCGTCTCTCTCCTTCGAACTGCAGGTACGGCAGTTCGGCTTGTGACCTGGCGTATCGCTCGTATACGATCGCCGCCCATGTCGTGGCGGCTTACGGTGACGGGATCCCTGCGCCAGCGTGTGGTGCTCGTCGCCGCCGCCGCGGTATCGACCGCGCTGATCGCCGTCGTGATCTTTGGGAGCCGCGGGCTGCTCCACCTCCAGACGCTCACGACCGAACACGACGAGCTCGGGAAGCGGATCGCGCTCCTCTTGCACGAGAACGAGCAGCTTCGGACGCGGATCCATCGGCTCCGTACCGACGATCGCGCGGTCGAGCGGTTGGCCCGCGAACAGCTCGGATTCACCCGACCGGGCGAAGTCATCTATCGCTTCGGGAATCGTCGGAACGCGGAGCCCGGCGCTCCGCATTGACGTCGCGCCCGTCGCGCTTGTTGGCAGGGGCACCGGCCGGTGCCTCGGGTCGTAGCTCGCCGACTTCCTTGGCGTGAAGCTTGAAGCCTTTCTTCACCCCGCGCAGGAGCACCTGACGGCCGCGCGGCGGACCGACGGCCATCACCAACACTCCGCCCTCGACCAGCTGCTCGATCAGCGTCGGGGGAACGCGCGGGCCGATCGACGTCACGATGACGGCATCGAACGGCGCGTACTCACGCCAGCCCGACGCTCCGTCGCCGAGCTTCACGTGGACGTTCTGGTAACCCGCCCGCGAGAGCCGAAGACGCGCGGTCGTGGCCAACTCTGGGATCAAGCCGACGGAGAAGACCTCGCGTCCGATCTGACCGAGGATCGCGGCCTGATACCCGGTACCCCCACCGACCTCGAGCACCCGCGATTCGGGCTTCACCTGCAAGACCTCGATCATGCGCGCAAGGATCTGCGGCTGCGTGATCGGCTGCGAGTATCCCGCCGGAAGCGGCTTGTCGTCGAAGGCCCGTTCCGGCGCGTCGGTGGGCACGAACACGTCGCGCGGCACGGCATCGAACGCCGACAAGACGCGCTGATCGCGAATCCCACGCGCACTCAGCCGCTCGCCAAGCGAACCGCGATCGGCCGCTCCGGCCGAACCGACGAGAAGCGAGAGGGCGAGAATGACGGACCCGGGCCGAAGCCCGGAAATCACGCCTCGTCCTCGCCGGAGATCAGCTCGTCGTACTCGTCGGCGTCGAGCAACGCCTCGAGCTCGGCGCTGTCCGTGAGCTCGACCTCGATCAACCACCCTTCGTGGTACGGGTCCTCGTTCACGATGGTCGGGTGATCGTCGAGCTCGGTGTTGATCGCGACGACCTGACCGGTAATCGGAGCGATGAGCTCGTTCACCGTCTTGACCGACTCGAGCTCACCGAACGACTCACCCTTTTCGACTTCGTCACCTACGTCCGGAAGCTCGACCGCGATGATCTCCCCGAGCTCGCCTTGTGCGTGCTCGGAAATTCCGACGTGCGCGCGCGATCCGTCGATGCGAAGCCAGAGATGATCGTTGGTGAACTTCAGCGTGTCGGCCATGCGCGGACCCTCGTTTGCATGCCGCCCTTATAGGGGGCCGCTTTTCGCTGTCAAGTGAATGAGATGCCGAATTGCCCAACGGAAACAAAGCGAAGAGAGCCGGTACGTGTCACGCACGTACCGGCTCTCTCTCCCCCGGCCACGACCACAACGAGGCAGCGGGAATTTTCTACCTCCACCTCAGTTCCGCAACCGCTTCCCACTCCCCTCCGCGTCTCGACGCTCCGGAGTCATCGCGACGCCGGACCTCGATCGAGGCTCACGAGCATCCGCTCGTGGAGCCACAGTTGAGACATTTGTAACAGCTGCCGTTGCGCACCATGATCGCACCGCAATCGGAACAGCTCGGCGCGTCGGCCTGCGGACTGAAGCTCACGACGCTCGTCCGCGGCGCGGCTTCGATCTCCGCGCGTACCGTCTTCGCTTCCGCGGTGACGACCTCCGCGAGCCCGACCTCCTGCCGCTGCTCGGCGGAGAGATGTCGCGAGCCGAGGAAGCGAAAGATGTAGTCGGTCAACGACTTCGCCATCGGGATCTCGGGGTTCTTGGTGAAGCCCGACGGCTCGAAACGCACGTGTCCGAACTTGTTGACCAGCACCTCGAGCGGCACGCCGTACTGGAGCGCCATCGAGGTCAAGGTGGCGATGGTGTCCATGAGGCCGGAGATGGTGCTCCCCTCTTTCGCCATCTTGATGAAGATCTCACCCGGGCTGCCGTCCTCGTAGAAGCCGACGTGGATGTATCCCTCGTGCCCGGCGATCTCGAACTTGTGACGCTCGGACTTGCAGTCGTTCTGCAGGCGGCGCCGCGTCGGACGGGCTTCGACGACCTTCGCGACCTCCGTCTTGCCGGTGTTGAGGGGCTGGGTCTGTTTGCAGCCGTCGCGATAGATCGCGATCGCTTTCAAGCCGTTCCGCCACGCCTCGAGATACGCCTCGGTAACGTCGTCGATCGTCGCGTCGGACGGCATGTTGACGGTCTTCGAGATCGCGCCCGAGATGAACGGCTGGGCCGCGCCCATCATGCGGATGTGACCCAGGTAGTGGATCGACCGCGCACCGCGCTTGGGCTTGAACGCGCAGTCGAAGACCGGGAGGTCGTCGTCGCGCAGATGGGGCGCACCCTCGATCGTGTCTTGCTCCTCGATGTACTCGACGATGTCCTTGATCTCGTTGCTCTCGTAGCCGAGGCGGTGCAGCGCGCGCCGGATCGTCGTGTTGACGATCTTCAGCATGCCGCCACCGACGAGCTTCTTGTACTTCACGAGCGCGATGTCCGGCTCGATGCCGGTCGTATCGCAGTCCATCATGAAGGCGATCGTGCCGGTCGGCGCGAGGACCGTCGCTTGCGAGTTGCGGAAACCCTGCTTCTCGCCGAGCGCGAGCGCGTCGTCCCACACCCGGCGCGCCTCGCTCAGGAGATCGAGCGGCACCATCGCCGGATCGATCTTGTGTGCCGCCGCGCGATGCTTGCCGATCACCCGCTGCATGGGCTCGCGATTCGGCGCATAGCCCGAGTACGGACCCATTTCGCCCGCGATGCGGGCCGACTGGAGGTACGCCTCGCCGCACATGAGAGCGGTCACGGCCGCCGCGTACTGACGGCCGGCCTCCGAGTCGTACGGAAGACCGAGCGACATCAACAGCGCGCCGAGGTTCGCGTAGCCGAGCCCGAGCTCGCGGAACGCGTGCGCGTTCTTGTCGATCTCCGCCGTCGGGTAGCTCGAGTTGTCGACGATGATGTCCTGCGCGGTGATCATGACGTCGACCGCGTGCTTGAACGCGTCGACGTCGAAGTCGCCGCTCGCGCTCACGAACTTCATGAGGTTCAGCGAGGAGAGGTTACAGGCCGAGTTGTCGAGGTGCATGTACTCGCTGCACGGATTCGACGCGTTGATGCGGCCGCTCGCCGGGCACGTGTGCCAATCGTTGATGGTGGTATCGAACTGGAGCCCGGGATCGCCGCAGGAGTGCGCGTTCTCCGAGATGGCCCGCATCACGTCGCGCGCACGGAACGTTTCGGAGACCTCACCCGAGCGGACGAACCTCGTCTGCCAGTCGCCGTCGGCAACCACCGCGCTCATGAACGCGTCGGTCACGCGCACCGAATTGTTGGCGTTCTGGAACGCGACCGAACCGTACGCCGCACCGTCGAGCGAGCTGTCGTAGCCGGCCGCGATCAGCGCCCGAGCCTTCCGCTCCTCCTCGGTTTTGCAGGCGATGAATTCCATGATGTCGGGATGGTCGACGTTCAGCACGACCATCTTCGCCGCGCGGCGGGTCTTGCCGCCCGACTTGATCACACCGGCCGACGCATCGGCGGCCTTCATGAAGGAGACCGGGCCGGACGCGGTGCCGCCACCGACGAGCCGCTCCTTGGACGAGCGCAGCTTCGAGAGGTTCACACCGGAGCCGGACCCGCCTTTGAAGATGACGCCTTCGCGACGGTACCAGTCGAGGATCGAGTCCATCGTGTCGTCGACCGAGAGAATGAAGCAGGCGCTGCACTGGGGCTTCGCCTCGACGCCGACGTTGAACCATACCGGGCTGTTGAAGCAGGCCTTCTGGTGCAAGAGGATGTGCGTGAGCTCGTCGGAGAAGATCTCGGCGTCGGCGGGCGTCGCGAAGTAGCCCTGTCCGATGCCCCACGAGCGGATCGTCTCGACGACGCGGCCGATCAGCTGGCGGACGCTCGTCTCACGCTGCGGCGTGCCGAGCGGACCACGGAAGTATTTCGACACCACGACGTTGGTCGCGAGCTGCGTCCAGGCCTTCGGCATCTCGACGTCGTGCTGCTCGAAGACGACCTCGCCCTTCTCGCCGTGGATGACGGCGCTCCGCCGCTCCCACTCGACGTTCGCGAACGGATCGAGCCCCGCCTGCGTGAAGTACCGCCGCATGGTGAGCCCGCGATGCGCGTCCCGAAGCTCGACCGGCTGGCCTCCCGCCGCGAGGGCCGCCGCCTGCGCCTCCACACCCCCGTCCAATCCACCCACCGCCACCCCGTTCTCCATGGCATTTCCCTCGTTGTTTCGCTGGGCTCCGGATCGTCCGGAGCGTGGATGTTGCAGACCGCCGAGCACCTCGGAGCGCGCCTGTTGCGGCCCTCCGAGGTGCTCGGAGGAGGTCTTTCTCGACCCTCCGACCCGGTCGGAGGATGCTCGACTGGAACCCGACTTCGACGCCCGGACCACCTAGATGTTGTAGAGCAGGGCGGCTGAGTACACAAGGAATGGACACCCTGTCAAGAAAAAAATCACCGCGTGGCGCAAGGCTTTCGCCATGGCGACGCGCAGGCTAACAACCGCTCCGTGCCCCCGCGTCGCGAGCCCGCGCCCATCGGCGGCGTCCTCGATCGCTGCCTCGACCGTGTCCTCGGGACGCCCGGCGCGAGCGCGATCTGGAGGGTCTGGGAGGACGCGGTCGGCGCCGCGATCGCGCGCCGCGCGGAGCCCGTCCGTCTCCGTGGTCGGACGCTCGTCGTCGCAGTGTCGAGCGCACCGTGGATGCAGGAGCTCACCCTTCTCAAGCGCCGGGTCGTGACCGCCTTGAACGAGCGCCTCCCGCAGCCGCTCATCGACGACGTGTTCCTCGTCTTGACCGAAGGGCGTGCCGCGGAGACCGCGCCGCGGCGCGTGCACCCGCCGGCTCCGTGTCCGCCGCCACCGATGCGCGCCGATCTCGATGCGCTCCCTCCCGAGCTCCGCACGAGCTTTACGGAGATGCTCGACGCGTGGAAACGTCGGGCGCGTACCCACTCCACCTGACCGCGACGAGAGGAGCCCCATGACGTCCCCGCAGGATCGCAGCGCCACCGTCGGCGACCTCACCCTCCATTACCTCGACTGGGGAACGGCGGGGCGTCCTTCGCTGCTCTGCCTGCATGGCATCACGCAGACGGCGCACAGCTGGGACGAGGTCGCGCCCGCGCTCGCGCGCACCCATCATGTGCGCGCGCTCGATCAGCGTGGCCACGGCGACTCCACCTGGGCGGCCGACGGCGACTACCGCATCGCGACTCAGAACGGCGACATCGAGCGCTTCCTCGGGACGATCGACGCCGCGCCGGCGATTCTCGTCGCCCTCTCCATGGGCGGGCTCGTCGCGCTCACGCTCGCGGCGCGTCGCCCGGATCTCGTCCATGCGCTCGTCGTCGTCGACATCGCGCCCGAGGTGCAACGCGGGGGCGTCGACAACATCCGGAGCTTCGTCGCCGCGACCGACGAGCTCGACACGTTCGAAGACTTCGTCCAGCGCGCGCACTCCTTCAATCCGCGCCGCTCGCTCGAGAACATCCGCGCGCGGCTCCGTCACAACCTGCGCCAGCTGCCGAGCGGCCGCTGGACCTGGAAATACGACCCCGCGCTCCGCAACCCTGCCCGCGTCGGCGACGGCATCAGCGACCTGTGGGAGCAGGTGGCGCGCATCACGTGCCCGGTGTTGATCGTGCGCGGCGGCGAGAGCGACATCTTGGACCCCGAGGTGGCGAAGCGCTTCGGCGGCATCGTCGGCGCCGAGGTGCGCACCGTCCCCGGGGCCGGCCACTCCGTCATGGGCGACAACCCCTCGGGGTTTCTCGCGGCCGTCGAACCCTTCCTCGCCGGACTGCCGCCCGCCTAACGTTCGGAACGGCTCCCGGTGCTGCGCCTCGTCGAGCTGGTCAAACGCTACGGCGATGCCGTCGTCGTCGCGGGCGTCTCGCTGACGGTCGCGCCCGGCGAGCGCGTCGTGCTGCTCGGCGGGTCCGGGTCCGGCAAGACGACCACCATCAAAATGGTGAATCGGCTGCTCGAGCCCGACGCCGGACGCGTCGAGATCGACGGCGTCGACGCGGCGACGATCGCGCCGCACGAGCTCCGGCGCCGCATCGGCTACTGCTTCCAGCAGGTCGGCCTCCTGCCCCATCTCACCGTCGGCGAGAACGTCGGCATCACACCACGCTTGCTCGGTTGGGACGCCGGTCGCATCGCGGCGCGCGTCGACGAGCTCTTGCGAATGGTCGAGCTGGATCCCGCGACGTTCCACGACCGCCGCCCGGCCGCGCTCTCCGGTGGACAGCAGCAACGCGTCGGGGTCGCGCGCGCGCTCGCCGCCGGCCCGAGGATCGTGCTCCTCGACGAGCCGTTCGGCGCCCTCGATCCGCTGACGCGCGATCGTCTCCAGGAATCGTTCGTGACGATCGCGCGCGAGCTCGCGCTCACCGTCGTCTTCGTCACCCACGACGTGCTCGAGGCAATACGCGTCGCCGATCGCATCGCGGTCATGCGCGCCGGCCGCGTCGAGCAGGTCGGCACCCCGGCGGAGCTCCTCGCGAACCCCGCGAGCGAATACGTTCGCGACTTCCTCACGATCCCGCTCCGTCAGGCGGCCGCCCTCCACACGCTGACCGGAAACGCGGCGTTCGCACCAACCGGAGCCCCGTGAGCGAGCAGCTCGCCCTCCTGCCCGGCTATCTGGCCGCGCACCTCGAGCTCACGCTCGCGGCGCTGCTCCTCGGCACCGCCGCGAGTCTCCCGCTCGGAATCTGGGTCACGCGCCACCCGCGCGCCGAGACGTTCGTGCTCGGCGTCGCCGGCGTGATCCAGACGATTCCGAGCCTGGCGCTCCTGGCGGTCATGGTACCGCTCCTCGCCGGCGCGAGCGCGCTCGCCACTCGCGTCGCGGGCGTGGGAGTTCCGAGCATCGGTTTCCTCCCCGCGTTGATCGGCCTCACGCTCTACAGCGTGCTGCCGATTCTCAGGAACACGGTGGCCGGCATTCGCGGCGTCGACCCCGCGGTGCTCGAGGCCGCGCGCGGCGTCGGCATGACCGCGCGCGAGCAACTGCGCCTCGTCGAGCTGCCGCTCGCGTGGCCCGTCATCGTCGCCGGCATCCGGACGGCGACGGTGTGGGTGGTCGGCATCGCGACGCTGTCGACGCCGGTCGGCGCGCCGAGCCTCGGCAACTACATCTTCAGCGGTCTGCAGACGCGGAACCTCACGGCGGTGCTCGTCGGTTGCCTCGCCGCGGCCCTGCTCGCGCTCGTCCTCGACGGCCTCGTGCTCGCGCTCGAGATCGGCGTGCGCGATCGGCGGCGCGCCGTGGTCGGCGCCGCGCTCGGGGCGCTCGCGCTCCTGTCCGTCGGCACGGCGGCACGGGCGCTCCACGAACACATCGCGAGCGGCGCGGCACGCACGATCGTGATCGGAGCCAAGACCTTCACCGAGCAGTACGTGGTGAGCGAGATCGTCGCTGCCGAGATCACGCGCACGACCGGACGCCCGACGCGCACCGTCTCGTCTCTCGGCTCGACCGTCGCCTTCGACGCGCTCGTCGCCGGCTCGATCGACCTCTACGTCGACTACACCGGAACCATCTGGGCGACGCTCATGAAACACACGGACGTCCCGCCCGACCCGGCGATCGTGCTCGCCGAGGTCAGCCGCTGGCTCGCCGACACGCACGGGGTCGCAACGGTCGCGGCGCTCGGCTTCGAGAACGCCTACGCGCTGGCGATGCGCGACGAGACGGCGGGCCGCCTCGGCATCACGTCGATCGGCGAGCTCGTGCCGCACGCCGCGACCATGGTCATGGCCGGCGACTACGAGTTCTTCAGCCGCCCCGAATGGACTGCGCTCGCCGAGACCTACGGCCTCCGCTTCCGCGAACGGCGCAGCATGGACGCGTCCTTGATGTACGGCGCGGTCGCGAGCGCGCAGGTCGATGTCATCAGCGCGTTCTCGACCGACGGGCGCATCGCCGCGCTCGGGCTCACCGTGCTGGCCGACGACCGCCACGTCATCCCGCCGTACGACGCGATCCTGATCGCGAGCCCGCGCCTCGCACGCGAGGCGCCCGACGTGCTCGCCGCGCTCCGGCCGCTCGCGGGCGCGATCGACGCCGATCGGATGCGGCACCTGAACGCCGAGGTCGATCAGCACGGCGAGAGCCCCGCCGCGGTCGCGCGAGCGTTCGTCGCGCGACGCGCGACGCCCGGCGACGGCGCCGAGTAGCCTCAGCCGTCGCCGCCGACCTTGCGCACGTCGGCGCGCGCGGCCGCGAGCGCGGGCGGGAACACGAACCGCTCACGCACGGCCCCGTCGACCCCCTGCGCGACGAGCGCTGGCACGTCGAGCAGCCGCTCCGCCGCCTCGACCTCGGCGATCGTCGCCCGCGTCGTCGGATGCGCCGGCGTGAAGAGCGAGCAGCAGTCCTGATCGGGCAAGATCGACGTCGAGAACGTCCCGATGCGCGTCGCTTGGTGAATGATCTCGTTCTTGTCCATGCCGACGAGCGGCCGGAGCACGAGCGCCGACGTCGCCGCGGCGATCGTCTGCATGTTCTCGAGTGTCTGCGACGACACCTGCCCGAGGCTCTCCCCGGTCACGAGCACGCGCGCGCCCGCCCGCCCGATCGCCTCGGCGATCCGCAGCATCATGCGCCGATAGAGCACGACGCGATGGCTGCGCGGCACGCGCGCCACGATCGCCGCCTGGATCTCGCCGAACGGCACGACCCAGAGGTCCGAGCGCAGCTGATAGCGCGTGAGGTGCTCGACGAGGTCGTGCGCCTTGTCGACGCTCGCCCGGCTCGTATACGGCGCGCCGCTGAAGTGGACGAAGTCGACGCGGCACCCGCGTTGCATCATGCGATACGCCGCGACCGGCGAGTCGATGCCGCCCGACATGAGGCACGTGACTCGGCCGCTGATCGTGACCGGCAGACCGCCGAGACCCGGGCGCTTGCCCCCCGAGACGTACGCCGTGCGGGGCAGGATCTCGACCGTGATCGCGAGGTCGGGATCGTCGAGGTCCACGCGGCCGCCGACCTCCTCGAACACCGCGGCACCCAGCGCGGCGCCGAGCTCGGGGGACGTCATCGGGAACGATTTGTCGGCGCGCCGCACGCGGATCGCGAACGTCGTGAACGGCTCGGCGCGCGCGCAGTCGAGCACTGCGGCGCGGATGACGTCGAGGTCGACCGGCAGCTCGACGCCGGTCGAGTAGTTCGCGACCCCGAACGTCTCCGCGACCCGCTCCGCGATCGGCGCGACCGGCGCCGTCGGCTCGAGCCGGAGCACGATGCGGCCCGGCAGACTCTGCGCGGCCCGCACGCCGAGCCCGGTCGTCGCGTCGCGCATGTTCGCGATCAGGCGCTGCACGAACCGCTGGCGGTTGCCGCCTTTGAGCGCGATCTCGTGGTAGCGCACGACGACGCAGGACGTTCCGTTCGGCATCGCTCGGCCATACCACGGGCTTCCGAGCGGGCGAACCGCCGTGGTATCCGGGCCGATGCCGGACGACGACCTCCAGGCGCTGCGCCGCGCGCTCGCGCTGCCGCGGCCCCATCCGACGGCGACGTCCGGCATCGCCGCCGCGGTGCTCGTCCCGATCTTCGAACGCGACGGCGATCTGCACCTCCTGTATACGACCCGCAGCGCGGGGCTCCCGACGCACGCCGGCCAGGTGTCCTTTCCGGGCGGCCGGCGCGCCGCAACCGACACCTCGCTGCTCGCAACCGCACTCCGGGAAACGCACGAGGAGATCGGCCTCACCGCCGGCGACGTCGACGTGATCGGGCGACTCGATCCCATCCACACGTTCAGCTCGAACTTCCTGATCACGCCGTTCGTCGGCCGCATCCCGTATCCGCACGCGCTCCGCATCGACGCACGCGAGGTCGACGACGCGTTCTCGCTTCCGCTCGGCGTGCTGCTCGATCCGGCGACGACCGTCGCGGAGACGTGGACGATCGAAGGCCGCGCGATCCCCGTCACCGCCTATCGCCACGACGGGCGCACGATCTGGGGCGCGACGCAACGAATCACCGCGAGCCTGCTCGATCTCGTCCTCGCGATTCGCGCCGGCCAAGATTGACAGCCCTATGGTCGGCTCGTAAGGTCGCGACGGGTCGATGGCACGGCAAGCGCGACAACGTGGTCAGCGCGAAGGTGGGGTGGGTCGCCGGCTGGTTCTCGGACTCGCGGTCGCACTGCTGCTGGGGATCGCGTGGGTCGGATGGAACAAGCTCGAGCGGCGGTATCCCACCGCGGAGCTCGGCCGCCCGATAGCGGCGCTCGGCCGCAACAGCACGATCGAGGTGAAGCTCGCCGACGTCGGCACCGGTCTCGCGTGGAGCCGCGTCGAGGTCGAGAGCAACGGCACGACCGCCGTCCTCGCCGATGCGACCTATCCGGCCGTGTCGTGGCGCGGCAGCGACGTCCACGAAACGACCCTCACGCCGCCGCTCGCTCCGGCCGATCACAAGCTCGGAGAAGGACCGGCGACGCTGCGCGTTTTCGCGGGCGACTATTCGTGGCTCCGGTGGTTCCGCTCGGAGCGGCCGATCCTCGAGACCGCGTTCACCATCGATCTCTCGCCGCCGACGGTCGAGGTGCTGTCACAGCAGCACTACATGAAGCTCGGCGGCCTCGACTTCATGCTCTACAAGACGTCCGCCGACGCGACGATCAGCGGCGTCGCGGTCGGCAAGTACTTCTTCCCGGGCACCGCGGGCCTCTTCGAGGATCCGACGATCCGCGGCGCGTTCTTCGCCGTCCCGCAGGATCTCGACTCCAAGGCGACGGCGAAAGCCGTCGCCGAGGACGCGGCCGGTAATCGCCGCGAGGTGACGTTCCACACGGTGATCAAAGGGCGCACCTTCGCCGACAAGACGCTCGACATCGACGACGATTTCCTCTCCCGCAAAGTCCCCGAGATCCTCACCGCCGGCAATCTGCCCGCGCAGCCCGACCTCGTGCAGGGCTACCTCTTCGTGAATCGCACCGTGCGCCAGAAAAGCGAGGAGCGGATCAAGGAGGTCACGAAGCTGTCCGGCCCGAGCCCGCGCTGGGACGGCGCCTTCATGCGCCAGCCGAACAGCGCGCCGCTCGCCGGCTTCGGCGATCGACGATCCTACAAGCACAACGGCACGATCATCGACACGCAGACGCACCTCGGCTTCGATCTCGCATCGCTGCGCCAGGCGCCGGTCGTGGCCGCGAGCGCGGGGACGGTCGTCTTCGCGGAGAACCTCGGCATCTACGGCGACGCGGTCATCATCGACCACGGGCTCGGCATCTTCTCGCTCTACGGCCACTTGAGCGCGATCACCGTGCAGCGCGGACAGGACGTGGCACGCGGCGACACCGTCGGCCGGACGGGCGAGACGGGGCTCGCGGGCGGCGACCACCTCCACTTCAGCATCATGCTCTATGGCGTGCACGTCGATCCGGTCGAGTGGTGGGACGGCAAGTGGATCCGCGATCACGTGACGGCCAAGCTCGAGCAGTATCCGCGCGCGACCGTGACGGCGCGCCGCGAAGGCTGATCCCACGAAGGCTGCCCATTGACCGCCGACGACCGGACCGCTGAGGATCTCGCGGCGGGCCGCGCGGCGCTCCGCGACGCGGGCATCGCGGACGACGAGACCGCCGTCGAGAAGCTGTCGCCGCTCTCGGGCCGTTCGATCGGACTCGATCTGGCCGTCGTCGAGCGACTCGGGAAAGGCGCCGACGCGGCGCACGCGATCGCGCTCCGCGATCTCGCGGCCGGTGCGGAATCCCGCGGCTGGAAGGTCGTCGTGAAGGACGCGCGCCGGGCCCTCTATCGGCTGAGCCAGCGCGGCATCGTGCCGCCGCCCGCCCCGGTCGAGCCGACGCCGAAGCCGCGCTGGGCGGTCACACCGACCTTCGAAGGCTGGCTCTCCGGCATCGACGGCCGCGGCGATCGGCTCGTCTGGATCGTCCGGCCGCAACCGGGCGGCGGGTTGCTCGTGATGACGGCGATCCTGAACGAGCCCGCCGGACTCCGCGACGTGACCCTCGCCGAGCTGCCGCGGAAATCGCTGCGCCGCATGCACGACGACCTTCGCGCCCGTCACGGCGTCCGCATGGTCGAGGCCGACGGCGCGTACTGCGACGCGCTCGTCGCGCAGGGATGGGAGCGCGTCCGGGCCGCCGGTCACGCGGAAGCGGTCGGCCGTTACCCGACGCTGCGCGCGCGCATGACGACCGCCGAGCCCGCGCCGCTCGATCCGCCGCTCATCACGCGTGTGGCGGGTACGGCATCCGCGGATCCCGCGGTATTGGCGAACGGCGCGCGCCTCCTCGACGAGATCGAGCTCTTCACCTGGATTCCCGACCGCGCGACGCTGGCCCCGCACCTCGCCGCCATCACGGCCGCACGCGAGAGTCCGATCGTGCTCAGCCGACCGCAACAAGAAGAACGCGTCCAGGCGGCGCTGGTCGAGACGCGCCACGCGCTCTTCGGCGGCGATCGCGCGCCGGTCTATCGGCGTCGCCTCGAGGAGACGGCGTACGTGCTCTACGCGAGCGATCGGCGCGAGCTTGCCGCCGCGGCCGCCGCGACCGCCGCGGCCCTCGGCCGCGGTGACGACGGGACGCCGTTCTTCACGGAGCTCCTGCGCCGCGCCGTCTCCGGTCTCCTCGTCGAGGACGAAGCGAAAGCGCGCGCGGAGGCGGAAGGATCGGTGCTGGTGCGTCCGGGAAGCGGCGCCGTACCGCCGCCCCCGCGCCGGCCGCGCTGATCGCCGTCAGCAAGAAAGCTTCATGCCCTCGGTGGCACACTCGACGCCGAGCTCGCCGCAGTGCTCGCGCATCACGCGTCCCAGATGGATCAGCACGAGCCGGCGACACGTGAGCCGCGAGAGATGCGTCTCGAGCGTCGTCCACTGGATGTGGCGCCCCATCGGCTCGGTGTACGCGGTGCACTCGCAGAGGAAGAGATCGACGTCGCGCGCGAGGTCGACGAAGCGCTCGTCCCACGGCGAGTCGCCGCTGTAGAGAAAGCGCTTCCCGCCGCTCGTGAACCCGAGCGCCAGCGACACGTCCTCGTCCTGATGCGGAACCCGCACCGGATGGATGGTGACGTCGGCGATCGTCGCGAGCTTCTCGGGCTCGAGCTCGACGAAGTCGAACCGGAACGCGAGCTTCTCGGGCAAGACGTCCGGATAGAGCGCTCGCATCAGCATCCACGTCCGATCCCGGAGCCCGGGCGGACCGAGTACCGTGAGCGGCCGCGTCCGCGGCGACTCGTAGATGTACTCGAGCAACAGGAACGGCAGGCCTCCGAAGTGATCGCCGTGCATGTGGCTGATCACGATGAAGTCGATGCACGCGGTCTCGATGCGGCGCTGCTTCAGCGCCAGGAGGATCGTCGGACCGCAGTCGACGAGAAACGTCGAGGCGGACGTCTCGACGAGGTACGCGGCATGCGGGTGCCCGTCGCTACAGAACGCGTCCGACGAGCCGAGGATCGTGACGTCGAGCTTCGCCGTCGGCATCGCGTGCTCTTTAACGCCAACGGAAGCAACAAGGCAACGGACATGCGACCTGTCCGGACACTCTCGAACGGACCGAGTCAGATAGCCGTCACGGCCGTGACGGTCGGCATGCCCGCAGTGCGCATGAGCCGAGCCGCGCGGAGTGGAGAGAGCGCCGGACAACGGAAATCTGCTGGCACCTGCTTTGCTGCCGCCTCCTTTCCATTGACCCACGTTCGGGTCGTGGAGGCGCTTGCATGTCGATTCGGTCCCTCGTCCTCACCCTTCGCTTCGCCGTCGCGCTGGCGGGAGCGCTGCTGCTGCTCTCGAGCCCCGCGCGCGCCACGACGATGGTGCGAATGAGCGACGAGTCCCTGGCCCTGTCCGCCGACGCGATCGTGACCGGCACGGTCACCGACGTGCGCGCCGGCCGGACCGCGAGCGGCATGATCGCGACCTGGGCGACGATCGCCGTCGACGGCGTCCTGAAAGGGTACCTCCCGACGCCGACCGTGACGGTCCGCGAGCCGGGCGGCGTGCTCGGCGACCAGGAGCTGCACCTCTATGGAGCGGCCCACTACTCGGTCGGGGAGGAAGTGATCGCGTTCCTCGGTCAAGACGGCGACGGCTTCCTTCGCACGAGCCAGATGGCGCTCGGCAAGTTCTCGGTGACCGCCGATCCGACGAGCGGCGCGCGCGTCGCGAGCCGCGCGCTCGACGAGGACGGGCTCGTCGTGGTCGGCAACGCGCGCCTCCAGACGCACGATCCCGAGGATCGCCGGCTCGCCGATCCGTTCGTCTCGCGCCTCCGCGAGATCGTCCGAGGTCAGCCCGTTCCTCGCATGATGCGGCCGCTCGCCTCGGCGCCCGCGCCCTCGACGCTCGAGTCCACGACCGCCGACACCGCGCAGACCGAGGGCTACAAGCTCTTCAACAACGTGCGCTGGTTCCTCCCCGACTCGGGCCAGCCGGTGCGCTACTACCTCGACCAGAACGGCGACGCGAAGATCGGCGTGTCCGCGAGCCACAACGCGGTGAACGCCGCGTTCGCCGCCTGGACGAACGTCGCGAGCTCGAACCTCGTGATGGAAGCGGCGGGCACGCGCGCCGCCACCGCGAACGGCTTCTGCGACGGCACGAGCAAGATCGTCTTCAACGATCCCTTCGGCGAGGTCACCGATCCCTCGGGATGCGGCGGTATCCTCGCCATCGGCGGCTACTGCGCCGGCGGCGCGACCAAGCAGCACAACGGCCTCGCGTTCCGCGAGGTCGTCGAGGGCGACATCATCTTCAACAACGGCTGGTCGAACTGCTCCTTCTGGAACGCGACCAATCTCGCCGAGGTCGCGACGCACGAGATCGGCCACACGATCGGCCTCGCGCACTCGAGCGACTCGAGCGCGACCATGTACTCGTTCGCGCACTTCGACGGTCGCGGCGCCGGGCTCACCAACGACGACCGTGCGGGCGTCGCGTTCCTCTATCCCGGCGACGGCGGACCCGAGCCGACGCCGGTGCCGACGCCGACGGCACCGCCGCCGCCCGACGCCGATCGCGACGGGGTCACGGACGCGCAGGACAACTGTCCGGCGCATCCGAACGGCAAACAGGAAGACATCGACGGCGACGGCCTCGGGAACGCGTGCGACAACTGCGCCGCGGTCGCCAACCCGGATCAGCTGCCCGAGGAGGCCTGCGGCCTGCTCACCATCCAGACCATGCGCATCGCGATCGGCAAGGAGCCGAACACCGACACGATCACGATCAAGGGCAAGTTCGAGGCCGACGTCGCCGCGGCCATGGCGGACGTCGCCGGGCACGCGCTGACGATGACGCTCTCGAAGGCCGACGGCGACCAGATCGTGCAAGTGACGGTCCCGGCGCGGAATTGGAAGATCAATCGCTACGGCACGAACCTGTCGTACGCCGACAAGACCGGGCTCGCGCTCGGCGGCGTCACGCGCGTCGCGCTCCAGTCACGGGACGGCGCGCACTACACGGTCACGCTGTCGGCGAAGAACCTCGACCTCGACCGCAGCCGGGAGCCCGAGCTCGTCCTCTCGATCGCGGTCGCGGACGAACGCTACGTGAGCGCGAGCGGCTGCCAGACGAATCGACGCGCGACCCGCGTCGTCTGTCGTCAGAAACGCCGCTGAGCGCGCGCGCCGCGCGCGGCGCGTTTCGAGATGCAGGGTCCCGACTGGCTCGTCTCCGCCGCAGTTGGTAAGTCACGCCGCCATGCAAGGCGGGCTCACGGTGCGTCGCGCGCACCGAGACGATTTCGCGCGCGTACGGGAGCTCCTCGGAGCCCCCGCCTCGGACGCGCGCCGCGAGCGCAAGCGCTTCCGGCGGCTGGTGTCGACGTTGCGTGAGGATCTCTACGTCGCCGAGCGCGAAGGCGACCCCCGGCTCGCGGGGCTCGTGCTCGTCGCCTACGTGCGCGGGCTCGGCCCGGCGACCGCGATCGTGCGCGAGCTGCGCGGCGACCCCGACGTGACGTCCGTGCTGCTCGCGAGCGTGGATCGTCACGCGGCGGCGCGCGGGTGCGCCCGCGTCGAGGTCCAGGTCGACGCCGCGCTCGACGCGGGCTGGTCGGCGGGTTCGCGCATCCGCCATCGCACGGTGGCGTCGTGACCAGCCGGGCGCGCGGGTCCGCCAGGCACGAGTCTGCCGACGCATTCGCCCGGCTGCTGTTCGCGAAGGACGGCGAGGCATGGGCGAGCGAGCTCGGGCCGACGGCCGCCACGGCGCTCGCCGCGGACACCTACGCGTTCGTCGCGCCCGCCGGGCCGGTGCCACGCGTCCGGACCTTCACCCCAGCCGGCACTCCGGACCCCGTGACGGTGCTCGAAACCCTCGTCACCGATCGCCCCTTCGTCGTCGACACGATCCGCGAGCACCTCCGAGCCGAGAACATCGAGGTCCGTCACGTCCTGCACCCGTTGCTCGCGACCGAACGCGACCCGGTGCCGGACGCAACGACCCTCGGCGCCCTCCGCCGACTGGCACAGGTCGACGGGCCCACGGCGCCGCACGAGTCCCTCGTGCACGTCGTGCTCGAGCCGCTCGACGACGACCGCGCCGCGACGCTCGCGGCGACGATCGGCGCCCGGCTCGCCGATCTCGTGCTCGTCACCGACGACTACCCGGCGCTCGCCGCCGCCACACGCGACGTCATCGGCCACCTCGAGCAGTACAAGCGGGGCAACTCGGCGTGGAACGACGAGGTCCAGGAGGTGCAGGAGCTGCTACGCTGGCTGCTCGGCGGCGGCTTCGTGTTCCTCGGCTATCGCAGCATTTCCCTCGAGGAGCGCGGCGGGGTCCCGACGGTCGTGCTCGACGCGGACTCGGGCCTCGGGCTTCTGCGGCGCACGGAGCAGTCGCACTATACGGAGCCGACCCCGGTCGCGGAGATCCCCGAGCCGGTGCGCAGCCGGATCGTCGGCGGTCCGCTGCTCGTGGTCGCCCGTACGACGGCGCACGCGCCCGTCCATCGCCACGTCCGCATGGACTACGTCGGCGTGAAGAAGCTCGACGAGAACGGCCGCGTGCGCGGGGAGTATCGCCTGCTCGGCCTCTTCACGTTCAAGGCGTACTCCGACGCCGCCTCCGACATCCCCGTCCTCCGCCGCCGGCTGCAACAGGTGCTGCACGCCGAGCGCGTCGTCCCCGACTCGCACGAGCACGGCCAGATCGTCGCGGTCTTCGACAGCCTCCCGAAGACCGAGCTGTTCGCGATGTCGGCCGACGCCGTCCGCGCCGAGATCCAGGCCATCCTCGCCGCGGAGCGCACCGGCGAGCTCACACTCACGCTGCGGCCGGACGCGCTCGAGCGCGGCGTCACCGTGACCGTGGTGTTGCCGCGCGACGCCTACTCCGAGCTCGTGCGCGGCAAAATCCGCGACCTGCTCGCCGCGCGCTTCGACGGCGAGGTCGTCGACGATCATCTCGCGCTCGGCGAGAGCACGCACGCACGGCTGCACGTCGTCCTGGCCGCGCCCCGTGCGCGCGTCCTCGCCGTGCGGCGCGACGAGCTGCAACGCGACGTCGCCGAGCTCACCCGCGGCTGGACCGATCGCGTGCGCGACCGCCTGATCGCGGAGCACGGCGACACCGACGGCGCGGCGCTCGCCGAACGCTACGCGCGCGTCTTTCCCGACGAGTACAAGGCCGCGACGGATCCCGCGACCGCGGCCGCCGACGTGGGACACCTCGAGGCGCTGGTCGCCGGCGCGACGAGCCGCATCACCGTCCTCAATCCGACGGCCGGGCGCGCGGCGGCCTACACGGCGGTGAAGCTCTACCTCCGAGAGCCGCTCGTCCTTTCGGAAATCATGCCCGTCCTCGAGAACCTGGGCCTCCGGGTCTTCGCCGAGGACACCGTGACGCTGCCCGTGCTGGGCGACGCGCCGGCCCACGTCGAAACGTTCTTCGTCCAGGACGAGTCGGGGTCGCGACTCGACGTCGGCCCCGACGCCGAGCGCCTGATCGCGACCATCCTCGCCGTCCGCGCGGGCAGCGTCGAGAGCGACGGTTTGAACCGGCTCGTCCTCTCCGCCGGGCTCACGTGGCAGGAGGTGCAAGTCCTCCGGACGTACGCGGCGTACACGTTCCAGATCGCCGCCGTGTCGAGCCGCCGGTTGCCGATGGAGGCGCTCACCCGCCATCCGACCCAAGCCGGCCTCCTCTGGCGCTGTTTCGCGGCGCGCTTCGATCCCGCAGCCGACCGCGGCCGCGCGGCCGCCGCCGTCGCGACCTTCCTCCAGAGCCTCGACGAGGTGCCGAACATCGCCGAGGACCGCATGCTGCGGGCGCTCGTCGACGCGATCGAGGCGACGGTCCGCACCAACTACTACGGCGGCCTCGGCATCGGTCGGACCGACTCCGTCGCGATCAAGATCGATTGCGCGCGCATCGACGCGATGCCGAAGCCGCGGCCGCTCTTCGAAATCTTCGTGCACGGACCTCGCATGGAGGGCGTGCACCTGCGAGCGGGCCGGATCGCGCGCGGCGGCCTCCGCTTCAGCGATCGGCCCGACGACTACCGGACCGAGGTGCTCGGTCTGATGAAGACACAGACCGTGAAGAACGCGGTCATCGTGCCGGTCGGCGCCAAGGGCGGGTTCGTCGTGAAGGGGACCGCGACGCCGGCGACGGTCGTCGACGCCTACCGCACGCTGATCCGGGGCATGCTCGACCTCACCGACAACCTCGTCGGCGATCGGATCGTCCCTCCGGTGGGCATCGTCTGCCACGATGCCGCGGATCCGTACCTCGTCGTCGCCGCCGACAAGGGCACGGCCACGTTCTCCGACGTCGCGAACGCGGTGGCGGGCGAGTACGGGTTCTGGCTCGGCGACGCCTTCGCATCGGGCGGCTCGCAGGGCTACGACCACAAGCGCATGGGCATCACCGCCCGCGGCGCGTGGGAGTGCGTCGCCCTGCACTTCCGCGAGCTCGACGGCCGCGACGTGGCCCGCGATCCGTTCACCGTGACCGGCATCGGCGACATGAGCGGCGACGTGTTCGGGAACGGGATGCTGCGCTCGCGCGCGACGCGTCTCCGCGCGGCGTTCGACCACCGTCACGTCTTCCTCGACCCGGACCCCGACCCGGACGCGTCGTTCGAGGAGCGGCAACGTCTCTTCGCCCTCCCGCGCTCGAGCTGGGCCGACTACCGCCCCGAGCTCCTCAGCACGGGCGGCGCGATCATCGCCCGCGGCACGAAGACGATCCGGCTCTCACCGGAGGCGCGGACGCTCCTCGGGATCGCCGCCGAGACGGTCGACAGCGACCAGCTGATCCAAGCCGTGCTGCGCGCCCCGACCGACCTCCTCTTCAACGGCGGCATCGGGACGTACGTGAAGGCGCCGACCGAGACCAACGGCGAGGTCGGTGACAGCGGCAACGCCGCCGTGCGCGTCAACGCCAACGAGATCCGCGCGCGCGTGGTCGGCGAGGGCGGCAACCTCGGCTTCACGCAACGCGCCCGCATCGACGCCGCCCTCGGCGGCGCCCGTATCAACACCGACGCGATCGACAACTCCGCCGGCGTCGACACCTCCGACCACGAAGTGAACCTCAAGATCGGTCTCCAACCGCTCGTCGCGAGCGGCGCGCTTTCCGACACCGAACGGAACCAGGTGCTCGCCGGACTCGCGGAGGACGTGGCGGCCCTCGTCCTCGAGCACAACCGCAATCAGAGCCGAGCGATCTCGCGCGACCAGCGTCGGAGCGAGACCCGACTCGCCGAGTTCCGCGAGATGATGGCCGACCTCGAACGCATCGGCTTGCTGGACCGCGCGCTCGAAGGCCTCCCCGACCGCGAGGCCCTGCGGCAGCGGCGCTCGATCGCGCGCGGGCTCACCCGCCCCGAGCTCGCGGTGCTGCTCGCGTACGCGAAGATGCACGTGGCGAGGCTCCTCGGGGGCGACGCCCTCTGCGAGGACCCGTATCTCGAGCGGATGCTGCTCGCGTACTTCCCCCCGACGCTGGTGGAGCGCTTCGGCGACACGCTCCGGCTGCACCGCCTCCGGCGCGAGATCATCGCGACGACCTTGACCAATCGGATCGTGGACCTCATGGGCGCGACCTTCGTGACCCGCGTCATGCGCGAGTCCGGCGCGGGCGCGCCGGAAGTCGTCCGCGCGTTCGTCGTGGTGGACGCGCTCACCGATGCGTCGGGTCTCGCCGCGCGCGCCGGCGAAGCGGGCTCAACGGGCGAACCGCGATTCCTCGAAGCGCTCGTCGCGGCGGTCGAGCGTGGGGTACGGTGGCTCCTCGCGACCTACCCGAGCATCGGACCGCTCGAGCCGATGGTGGAGCGCTTCCGCGGCGCGCTCGCGGCGACCGAGGCCGCTCTCCCGGACGTCGAACGCACGCGTCGCGAGGCGCGCGCCGCCGAGCTCGCGAGCTTCGGGGTCCCCGTACCTTTGGCAGATGCATGCGCCCGCCTCGAGCATCTGCGCGCGGCGCTCGACGTCGTGCACGTGGCCGCGACGGCCACGGTCGCGCCCGCCGAGGTCGCCGCCGCATATTGGCATACGGGGGAGGTGTTCGACTTCGCATGGATCGACACGGCGCTCGCGGCCGCCGTGGGCGAGGATCAATGGGAGCGGCGCGCCGCCGAGGGCCTCGGGGCCGAGCTGAGCGGGCTGCGGCGACGGCTCACGCAGCAGCTCCTGGCCGGCAGCGGCGCCGGCGCCGCGCGGCTCGTCACCTTCCGGCTCCGGCGGGCGGCGGCGCTCGAGCGCATCGCGACGCTCGTCGACGATCTCCGGAGCGCCCACTCGATCACCCTGCCCGCGATCATGGTATTGGTGCGTGAGCTCGAACGATTGGAGGGCGCACCATGATCCTGAAGGTGCTGGTGGGATTTCTCTTGGGATTCATTCTCGGGGTGGCGGGGGCCGTGTTCATGGTCACGTCCGGGGCGGGCAACTACATCATCGCCGCCAACCCACGCGTCCAGGAGCTCGAAGGCAAGATCCGCGAGCTGGAGGACCAGCGCACGTTCATGGCGCGCCGCCTCGAGGACGTCGCGGGCCGGAGCGAGCAGATGGCGAAGCGCTTCGAGGAGATGGCGACGCGCTTCGAGGCGCTGACCCGCGCCGCGACGGCGCCGTCCGCCACGGCGCCGAGCGCGCCCGCCGACGGTGAGCCGGCGGCCGCCAACTGACGCGGTCGCGTCGGAACACGACGCGACCGCTGGGGGAGGCGACGAGACCCCGCCGACGCACGCCTGCGACGACGAGCCCGGCACCTTCGTCCTCGAGCCGACCACGCTCGCCCACGGCCCGGATGCGGTCGGCCGCCACGAAGGCCGGGTGGTCTTCGTGCCCGGCGCCGCGCCCGGCGATCGCGTCCGCGTCCGCGTCGTGGAGCAGCACGGCAACTATGCGCGCGCCGCGATGCTGCACCGGTGCGCGGCCGGCCCGGCCTACCGCGAGCCGCCGTGTCCGTGGGTCGGCGCGTGCGGCGGCTGTCCGTGGCAGCACGTCGACTACACGACGCAGGTCGCGGCGAAGGAGCGGAACGTCCTCGAGTCGTTGAAACGCATCGCCGGCGTGATGCCGCGCCGGCCGTTGCCGATCCTCCCCGCGCCGTCCCAATGGGGGTATCGCCACCGCATCCGCCTCCACACCGACGCGCGCCGCGCGCTCGGCTACCGCCGGCCGCGTTCGCACGACCTCGTCGAGATCGGACACTGCGCGATCGCCGAGCCCGAGGTCTCCGCGCTGCTGCCCGCGCTCCGGACGCTCGTCGCGGCGCTCGCGACGGCGATCGACGACGTCGAGATCGCGAGCAACGGGCGCGGCGCGGTCGTGATCGACATGGCCGCGCGGGGGCGCTTCGCCGAGCGCGACGGCGCGACCGTACAAGCCTGGCTGTCCGCCACGCCCGGCGTTGCGGGCGTCGGGCTCCGCGGTCGCGATTGGACGCGCCGCTTCGGCGAGACGACCCTGACCGTTCACGCGAGTCCCGACGCGCCGCCCATGACACAGCGGCTCGGCTCGTTCACCCAGGTGAACCCGGCCGGCAACCGGCTGCTCGTACGCACGGTCGTCGACCTCGTCGATTCGGGTGCCGCGGTGCTCGACCTCTTCTGCGGCGCGGGGAATCTCAGCCTGCCGATCGCGCGCGTGGCCGCGTCGGTCTTGGGCGTCGACCAGGACGCGGGTGGCATCGCCGACGCCGCCGCGAGCGCGCGGACGGCCGGGCTCGGCACCGTGCGGTTCGAGACGGCCGCCGCCGACCGGTTCCTCCGCCGCCGCGGGCTCGGCGGCGCTACGCTGGTGGTCCTCGACCCTCCACGGACCGGCGCAGCGCAGGTCGTGGCGCGGCTCGCGCGCCTCCGGCCGCCGCGGATCCTCTATGTGTCGTGCGACCCGGCCACACTCGCGCGCGACGTCCGCGCACTCGCCGGCGCCGGATACGCCGTGGATCGGGTGCAGCCGATCGACCTCTTTCCGCAGACCGAGCACGTGGAAACCGTGCTCGAAGCCGTATTGACTGCCCGATAGGCCCCTTATACGGTCGCGATATTCAATCTGTTTCGATCATCTGATGGCGAACGACGACAAAACCGCACGCGCCAAGGTCACGATCATCTCCGGTAAGGGGGTGTCGCAGACCATCAACTACCTGCTCGAAGATCGTGACGAGCTCGAGTGGGTGGTGGCCGTCGGACGCAACAAGAGCGGCGAGATCTTCTTCTACGACACCGGTGGCGACATCGTGGAAGATCTGGGAACGCTCGAGTACCTGAAGCAGCGGATCATCCGCGCCCATTTCGGCGACGAGCCCGAATAGCTCGGCAACGAGCTCCAATAGCTCGGCAACGAGCTCCAATAGCCCGGCAACGAGCTCGAATAGCCCGGCGGCGATCGCCGCTCAGAGTTCCGGCACCGTCGCGATCAACCGATCGCCCTCGACGCGCAGCGGGACCCGGATCAGGTGCTTCCCGACCGGCGGTCCCGAGACGCACTCCCCGGTCGCCGGCGCGTAGAGCGCGCCGTGGGTCGCGCACACGATCCAGCATTTCGTCTCGTCGAGGAAACGGCCCTCGACCCAGTCCATCGTGATCTCGACGTGACGACACCGGTTGACCCACGCATGGACCTCGCCGGCGGCGTTCACGAGGAAGGCCTCCGTCGGCTCGCCCGCGGTCGGCAGCAGGAACTTCCGCGTCTCACCCGGCGCGAGATCGCCGACGGTACCGACGACGAGCTCGCGGCGTGATTGCTCCATGCAGGCGACTTGCCTACCATGCCGCTCTCCTTTCGATCCAATGCACGTCCGGCTTCCAGTCCCGCGCGGGCCGACCCGCGGCGTGCGCGGCCCCGCGCACGCAGGTACGAGCTACCCCGCCACCGCCGATGCGCTGCGCGCGCACCTCGACGGGTTCTTTCTCGATCTTCCTCCCGCACGGGCCGGCGCACCGCTCGCGGGTCTCGTCGCGCCGCACGTCGATCTCCGGCTCGGCGGCCGCGCCTACGGACACGCCTACGCCGCCGTCCGCGCCACCCCCGCCACGCGCTACGTGATCCTCGGCACGTCGCACGTACCCGGCACCTACCGGTTCGCCGCGACCCGCGACCACTACGCGACCCCGTTCGGCGTCGCGCGGACCGACCGCGCGTTTCTCGACCGCCTCGCCGCTCGTGTTCCCGTCGACCTCTTCCGCGATCACCACCTGCACGCGCACGAGCACGCGATCGAGTTCCAGGTCGTGATGCTCCAGCACGTGCTCGCGGACGCCGAGGTCGCGATCGTCCCGATCCTCGTGTCGTCGTTCCACGATCTCGTCATGCGCGGCATCGCGCCGAACGACGATCTCGAGGTCGGCGCCTTCGTGCAGGCGCTCCGCGCGACACTCGCCGAGGACGAGGTCCCGACGATCGTGATCGCGGGCGTCGACTTCGCCCACGTCGGCGTCAAGTTCGGCGACCGTCAGGGGACGCCGCCGGCGCTGCTCGCCGCCATGGAAGACAAAGACCGCCGCCTGCTCGCGACGTTGGAGGACGGCGACGCGAGCGCGTTCTGGCAGACGCTCGCGGCCGACGGCGACCGCACCCGCATCTGCGGCGCCGCGCCGCTCGCGGTCTTTCTCGAGCTCATGTGGGGCCGGCACGGACGCATGCTGTGCTACGACCGTTTCCACGACGAGCGCACGCGCTCCTGCGTCAGCTGGGCGAGCGTCGCGTTCCCGGCCGCATGAACGATCTCGCCCTCACGGACGTCCGGAGGATCCTCGCCGCACACGCGCCGCGCATCCTCACGCCGACCGCGAAGCACGCCGCCGTCGCCGCGGTCCTCCACGAGCCGGCGGACGGGCATCCCGAGCTCCTCTTCATCGAGCGCGCCGAGCATCCCCTCGACCCGTGGTCGGGACACATGGCGTTCCCCGGCGGCCGGGTCGATCCCGGCGACCCGACGGCGCGCCACGCGGCCGAGCGTGAAACGCTCGAAGAGGTCGGGCTCGCGCTCGCCGACGCCGAGCTGCTCGGACGCCTCGACGACGTCGAGGGCGCGCCTCCCGGCTTCGACTCGCTCGTCGTCTCGGCGTTCGTCTACCATCTCCCGACGCGCGTCCCCCCGACCCTGAACTACGAGGTCCGTGACGCGCTCTGGGTGCCGCTCCCGGCGCTCGTCGATGCCGACCGCCGCGTCCCCTTCTACTGGCCGCGCGGGCAGCGCGAGACGCACTACCCAGGCATCCTCGTCGGCCTTCCCGACCGCCACATCGTCTGGGGCCTCACGTACCGGTTCCTCGAGATCTTCTTCACCGCCCTCGGCCGTCAGCTCTGACCCCCGTCGAGGTCAGAGCCTCGCAAACGGCCACGCGTGGCCGTCAGCTCTGACCCCGTCGAAGTCAGAGCCTCGCAAACGGCCACGCGCGGCCGTCAGCTCTGACCTCGTCGAGGTCAGAGCGTCGCGACCGCGGTGAGCGCGCGCTCGAGCTCGGCGAGCGTGCCGCACGCGACGACCGCGTCGACGTGCCGTGCGTAGCTCGCGATCACGCTGTCGCCCGTGTTCCAGCGCTCCCGTGGCTCGGGGTTCAGCCAGAGCGCGCGCCGGACGCGGGCACGGGCGGCGGCGAGCAGGTCCGCGCGCGGCGGCCGCCGGTTGTTGCGCGCGTCGCCGAGCACCAGGAGCACGGTATCGGCCCCGAGCACGGTCGCGTGGTTCTCGACGAGATCGCGGAGGACACGGCCGAAGTCCGAGCGCGCCATCACGTCGAGCGGTCCCGCGGGACGCACCTGTCCCGCGACGAACTCGATCGGCACGAGGCGATCGACGAAGCCGAAGAGGTGGACGTGCCGGAAGTACGCGGCCGCCGGTGCCAGCAATGCCAGGAAGAACTCGCTTGCCGTTGCAGTCGACATCGAAAGGTCGACCGCCGCGACGAGGTCGGGCGCGCCCGGCCGCCGGCTCCGCCACCGCCGCTCGAACGGCACGCCGCCGCGCGGAACGGCGGCGCGGATCGTGCGCCGGAAATCGAGGCGGCCGGTCGGACGCGGCGCCAGGCGGCGACGAACCCGCGCCGTGACGCGCGTCGCGATCGCCCGCGCGAGATCGGCGCACGCCTCGACGTCGGACGGCGTCATCGCGCGAAACGGCAACCGGAGGAGACTCCGCTCGCGCGTGCGCCGGGCGATCGCACCGGACCCTTCGTCCTCGTCCGCACCCGAGCGTGCGCCTTCGTCGTCGGGCGACGCCTCGTCGCGTCCGCTCCGGCGCGCGGCGGGCTCGCGCCGCGCGCCGGCGGTTTCGCGTCCCCCCGCTCGGCTTGCCGGGCTCGCACCTTCCGCGTCCGACGGCATGCCGGATGCCCGCGCCCCTGCCCCTGTCTCGCCCGCGGCCCCGCCCGCGTGATCACCGGCGCCCGCACCCCCAGACCCGCCGCGCCGCCGCTCCCGTGCGGCCGCCGCCGCGCGTGGCGTCGCGGGAAAGACGCGCTCGAAGACCGCGAGAAAGACGGCCCGATCGGCCTCGTCCTTCACGAGCGTCGCGGCGAGCGCGTCGCGGAGCACATGGCGTTCGACACCCACGATGGTCGCGGCGCGGGCAGCGTCGACGGCCTCCGCCACGCTGACCGCGACTCCGTCCTGCCGGAGGCGGCCGATCAAGCGCGCGATCAGATCCTTGAGCGTCGGCTTCATTCCGTGCGCCCGCGCGGTCCCGGGCGCCGGGTCGTGCACGGCTGCGGCCCTTCCCCCACCGGCAACCGCCGAATTTTCCAGATGATGCATGGCATTCGGGTTGCTCCGTCATCGCGCGTGCGACGGCGCGGAACATTCGTCTTGCTGGTGATCCTGAACCTGGCGCTCCAGGTGTTCGACGGGATCGCGACGTACGTCGGCTGGGAGCAGCACGGCGAGATGAACCCGATCCTGTCCGCCGGATTCGAGTCCTTCGGCGCGGGACCGACGCTCCTCGTGGCGAAGGTGGTCGCGATCATGTTCGTGTTCGTGCTCGCCACGACGCCGCGCCGCTCGCTCGCCACGATCGGGCTCGGCATCACGTTCACCGCCTACACGGCGCTGTCGTTCGTGCCCTGGTCGCAGCGGCTGTTCGGCTAGCGGCGCGTCCGTTCCGCCGCGTCATCGCCGCTCGCGCTTCAATGCCGCGATCTTGGGCTCGGCCTTCCGCACGTCGTCGTCGTGCTTCAGGAGGACCGCGAGCGTCGAGCGCACCGCTTCCGCGTCGAGCTCGCGGATACCGAGCGCGACCAGGGCCCGCGCCCAGTCGAGCGTCTCGGCGATGCTCGGCGCCTTCTTGAGGTCGAGCCGGCGGAGCTGCGCCACGAACTCGGCGACGCGCGTGCGCAAGGCCTCGTCGAGGTCGGGAACCTTGAGGCCGATGATCTCGCGCTCCTTCTCGACGCCCGGGAAATCGAGGTGGAGGTGCAGGCAGCGGCGGCGGAGCGCCTCGGAGAGCTCGCGGCGCTGGTTCGACGTCAGGATCACGACCGGACGCTCGCGCGCCGTCAGCGTGCCGAGCTCCGGCACGGTCACCTGATACTCGGCGAGCACCTCGAGCAGGAAGGCCTCCAGCTCTTCGTCGGCTTTGTCGACCTCGTCGATCAACAAGACCGCGCGCCGCGGCGCGCTGATCGCCCGTAGCAACGGGCGTTCGAGAAGGTACTCGCGCGAGAAGATGTGGCCCTTGAGCTCGTCCCACGCGGCGTCACGATCGGCTTGGAGGCGCATCAGCTGCTTCTGGTAGTTCCACTCGTAGAGCGCGTGCGCGGCGTCGAGGCCCTCGTAACACTGGAGGCGGATGAGCTCCGTCCCGAGCATGCTCGCCAGCACCTTCGCGAGCTCGGTCTTGCCGGCGCCGGCCGGTCCCTCGACGAGGAGCGGCTTCTCGAGCACGAGCGCCAGGAAGACGACGGTCTCGACGCGCGGGTTCGTGACGTAGCGCGCCGCCGCCATCCCCGCGCGTACCGCCTCGACCGTGACCTCCATCGGGCGCGGCCGGATCAGGCGAGCGGGTAGAAGACGAGACCGGTCAGGAGCTTCGGGAAGAAGTACGTCGATTTCTCCGGCATCGTGAGGCCGGCGAGCCCGACCGCGCGGAGATCGCCGACGGTCGTCGACGGCAGGAAGAAGGCCGCCGCCGCTTCGCCGCCGTCGACCCGTCCGAGCGCGCGCCGCGCGTCCTGCGTGTACGTGAGACCCGGGGCACCGCCGCGATCGCCGATCGGAAGCTGAAGGATCCCGGCGAGCACGATCTGATGCAGGACCTTCACGTCGAGCACGCGCAGCTCCGGCTCGACCCCCGGCGGAAACGGCAGCGCGCTCGTCGGCGCGCTACAGAGCCAGAGGCTCCCGGCACCGGCGACCGCGACACCGAGATGCGAGGTGTCGCTGCTACGATCGTGCGTCGACTGTTCGAGTCGGTCGAGCAACGTCGCGAGTCCGGCCTCGGACCAGGGCAGCTCCTCGATCGTGAAGTGCTCGGCGAGCGCGCCACGAAACGCCGCCGGCACCAGCGCCAGGGATGCGAGCACCCGGTGCGTCGGGAAGATCACGAGCCCGCGGTCTTCCATCGTGGTGAGGTAGCAGAGCACGTAGTCGTACGGCGCATCTCCGAGCGCCGGCGCGCCGGCGCCGGCTTCGGCCCGGCGCTCGTCGCGATAGCGCAGCGCCGTCTCGTAGCGATGGTGGCCGTCGGCGATGAACACCTCGTGCGGTGCCACGGCCGAGGTCACGCGCTCGAGGATCTCGGGATCGTCGATGCGCCAGAGGCGATCGTGACTGCCGTCCTTGCCGCGCACGTCGACGTCGGGTGGACGCGTCGTCGGCACGAGGGCGGCGAGGTCGAGCTCCGGAGCCGAGACGAGCCCGAAGATCGGCGAGAGCGACACGCCGGTCGCCTTGAGGAGCGCGTAGCGGTCGTCCTTCGCCTTCTGGAGGGTGCGCTCGTGCGGCCGGACCTTACCCGACTCGAAGCTCTCGACCCGGAGCGCGCCGATGATGCCCACGCGCTCGCGCGTGCCGCCGTCGGGCAGCGGGAATTTCTGCGCGTAGAGGTAGAGCGACGGCTTCACGTCGGCCGCGACCGCACCTTCCTCGCGCCAGCCGGCGAGCGTCGCCGCGGCGCTGCCGTAGGGATCGGCCTCGCGGCTCAAGTCGATGCGGACCACGTTGTACGGGCTCTTCGCGTACAGCCGGTCGCGCTCGGCGCCGTCGATGACGTCGTACGGAGGGGCGATCACCGCCGCGGGGTCGCCGACGACGGCGGGGTCGTAACGCAGGCCGGAGAAGGGTCGAAAAGTCGCCACGGGTTCTGTCCTCGAATGCTTCAGGTGTGGATCGGTGTCGCTCCGAGCACCCGCTCGAGCGCGTCGATCGGCGTCGCGCCGCGACGAATCACCCGCGCCGCGTCGTCGGCGACGAGTACCACGGTCGACCCGAGCCCGCCAGCGAGCGTCCCCCCGTCGACGTAGGCGCCGACGCGGTCGCCGAAGTACGCGCGGGCGGCGGCGAGATCGATCGCGGGCTCGGCGCCGCCGGGATTGGCGCTGGTCGCCGTGATCGGCTCGTCGAGCGCCGCGACGAGGCTCTGCGCGATCGGGTGGCTCGACACGCGTACGCCGATCCACTCGCCGCCGCCCGTGAGCGGCACGGGTAAGCCGGCGCGCGCCGGCAGGACGAGGGTCAACGGTCCAGGCCAGAACCGCGCGATCAACCGCTCGGCGGGCGCCGGCACCCGTGCGACGACGCGCATCAGCATGGCCGCGTCCCGCACGATGAGCGCGATCGGCTTGTCCGCGTCGCGACCCTTGAGCGTCGCGACGGCGTCGACCGCGGCCGCGTCCAAGGCGCGGGCGCCGATGCCGTAGAACGTCTCGGTCGGGAAGACGATCGGCCGGCCACGTGCGAGAGCGGCGAGCGCCGCCTCTTGATCCGTCACGCGCTCTCGCTATCCGCGAGGCCGGCGGCGCGCAAACGGCCCCGCGTCCGCGTCCTCGGGCGTGGACAGTTCCTCCGGCGGAACGGACATCCGCGCGCGGGGCCGACGCGACGATGCGACTTCTCCACACCGGATCTCGTGGCCTGCGCCGTGCATGCACCGATCGGACGCCCGCATCGGGCGCATCTCACGAGCGGACACGGGAGAGCTCATGACGGAAACGGTGCGACGATTCGACGAAGCGCGGCGCTTGTTGGTGCTCTCCGCGCTCTCCTATCGCAGCTTCTCGAGCGGCCTCACGCCGCGGTTGCAAAGCGAGCGTTTGCACGGGGCGATCGAGCGCGGCCTCGGGAACCTCGCCGTCATCGCCGGCACCTGGGAGCTCGTCTGGGGACCCATCGCCTATCGGGCGCCGCTCTCGCTCGTCGACGACAGCGTCATGTTCGTGGTCCGCAGCACGGCCGACCCGCACGACTACGCGATCGTCGTCCGGGGCACGAACCCGATGTCGCCCTTCGATTGGCTCTTCGGTGACTTCTGGGTCGGCGTGCAAGCGCCGTGGACGGCGAACGCCGCCGCGCAGGCACTCGGCGCGACGACGTCGTTCAGCACGCTGCTCGGGCTGAACCTCCTGCAAGTGATGCAAGCGCCGCCACCGCCGTCGGGACTCGTCGGCACGCTCGCGAACCTCGTGATCGGCCGCATCAACGAGGCGAACGACCAACTGCGCGCCTGGCTGCGGCCGCTCGCGGCCGACGTCGCCGGCCAGATTACCGCGCTGCGCGGCGAGCTCCTGCCGCTCGTCGCGCAGCTCGACGCCGTCCGCCGCTCCTACGCGATCGACGACCCGACGGCGCGCGTCCGCGCGCTCCTCGACACGTGGCGATCGCCGCTGCGACGGCGCGTGCTGCGGGGACTCGGCGACGCGGTCGCGGTCGTGAGCCATCGCCACTCGTTCAACGCGCTTCGCTTCCTGACCGGCGGCGAGCAGCTCCGGCAGAGCCTGGTGCCGGGCGTCACCCTGATCGCGTTCCTCCAAGCGGCCGTCGCCGCGGCCGACGGCGCGCGCGTGCGGGTCACGGTGACCGGCCACAGCAAAGGCGGCGCCCTCGCGCCGACGCTGGCGCTCTGGCTCGCGGACTCGCAAGGAGCCGGCGTGAGCGACGAAACCGTCGCGTGGGATCCGAACCGGCAGGCGACGGTCCGCAGCGTCGCCTTCGCCGGCCCGACCGCGGGCAACGCCGCGTTCGCCCGTCATTCCGACGCCGTGATCGGCGCCGAGTGCCATCGCGTGGTGAACCCGCTCGACGTCGTGCCGCAGGCGTGGGAACCGGCGACCCTGCGTTCGATCCCGATGTTGTATCGCGGCGCGGTCCCGACACGGCTCGTCGACGACCTCGTCGCCGAGATCGCGCTCGACGCCGACGGCTTCGGCTACACCCACGTCGGCTCGCACGTCTCGCGGCTCGCGACCCACGAGGATCCCCTGCACGGCGACTTCTTCGCGCAGGCCGGACACCAGCACATGACCGCGTACCTCGAGGCCTTCGACCTCGGGAGCGCGTTCGCCGACGTGGTGTCGTACTTCAGTCCGCTGGCGTAGTCGGGGCGGGGAAGAGACGGCGCCGGATGGACGGCACGCCGAGCGGGATCAGGATCACCGCCGCGAGGATGGCGGTGAACGCGAGCGACACCGGTGAGCCCCAGGCGGTGAGCGTCGACCCGAACGTCGCGAGCGCCGCGGCGCGCGCGTAGCTCGCCGGGATCACCACCATCAAGAACGCCGACGACGCGATCGTCGAGCAGCCCGCGGTCCAGTGCGCCGCGAGGAGCGGCCCGACCGGGTGCATGGTCGCGAGACCGGCGAACGCGAGGACGGGCGCGGGCCCGCGCGCCGTGAGACGCCGCAGGCGCGGCCGCCACTCGCCGGGCACCATGACGTCGCCGAGCCGGCGGGCGAGCGCGAAATTCGCGAAGCCCGACACGATGATGCCGGTCCCACCGAGCATCGTGCCGAGAACGCCGCCGAAGATGATGCCGCCCGCCGTGAGCAGGAGCACGGCGGGAAGCAGGATGAGCTGGCGCACGATCACGAGCCCGAGAAACGCGGCGGGCGCGTGCCAACCGAGCGCATCGGCCCACGCCCGGACGGCATCGACCGAAGGATGGAGCCCGAGCTCGGTCCGGAGCCACTGGCCGCCGACGACCAGGGTCACGACCAGGAGCGCGATCCGGACCCCCGGCGACCGCAATAGCATCATGGCCGCGACTCCCGAGCCTCGGTGGAGGTGATCACCGTCAGATCCATGAGAGCGCCACCGATCTCGGCAATCTAAAGAAAGGACTTGCCCTCGCCAAGCCGGGTCCCGGACCCCTCCCGCCGGCCTTTGTGGGCGGCCCCGAAAGGCGATACATCCCGCCGACCACATGTCGGCGCCGGCTTCGGACGCTCCTTCGGTCGACGAATCTACACCCCACACGGCCCGCCACGGCACTGGGGTCGTCGTGCTCGGCCTCGCCGCGCTCGGCGTCGTGTACGGCGACATCGGGACCTCGCCGCTCTACGCGATCAAGGAATGCTTCGGTGGCGAGTATGGACTCGTCCCCGACCACGAGAACGTCCTCGGCATCCTGTCGCTCGTCTTCTGGGCGCTGATCATCGTCGTCGTGGTGAAGTACCTGACCTTCATCATGCGGGCGGACAACCGCGGTGAGGGCGGCACGTTCGCGCTCCTCGCCCTCCTGCGGCCCTCCGACCAACCGCGGTCGCGCCTGGTGGCGCTCGGGCTCTTCGGCGCCGCCCTGCTCTACGGCGACGGCGTCATCACCCCGGCGATCTCGGTGCTGAGCGCGGTCGAAGGTCTCGAGGTCGCGGCGCCCGCGCTCACGCCGTACGTGTCGACGATCACGATCACGATCCTCGCCGCGGTCTTCCTCGTGCAACGACGCGGCACGGCCGGCCTCGGCGCGGTGTTCGGGCCGGTGACGCTGGTGTGGTTCATGACGATCGCGCTCCTCGGGGTGCCGTGGATCCTGCGCGAGCCGTCGGTCGTCTTCGCCTTCGACCCCTCGCATGCGCTCCGGTTCTTCTTCGAGCACGATCTCCACAGCTTCTTCGTGCTCGGCTCGGTCGTGCTGTGCGTCACGGGCGGCGAAGCACTGTACGCCGACATGGGCCACTTCGGCCGGCGACCCATCCGCCTGGCCTGGTACACGGTCGTGTTCCCCGCCCTCCTATTGAACTACCTCGGCCAGGGCGCGCTCCTCCTCTCCACCTGCGACGGGCCGCAAGGCGTCGCCGCCGAGGCGTGTCAGCTCGCGGTCGCGCGGCCGTTCTACGCGCTCGTTCCCGAGATGCTGATCATCCCGGTCGTCATCATCGCGACCATGGCGACCGTGATCGCGTCGCAAGCGATGATCTCGGGCGCGTTCTCGCTGACCCAACAGGGCGTGCAGCTCGGCTTCCTGCCACGAGTCCAGATCATCCATACGTCCGCGACGGCCGAGGGCCAGATCTTCGTCCCGGTCGTGAATTCGGCCCTCATGATCGCGTGCATCGCGCTCGTGATCGTGGCGGGCACGTCGAGCAACCTCGCCGCCGCGTACGGCATCGCCGTCACGGGGACGTTCGCGGTGACCTCGGTGCTCTTCTACGCCGTGGCGCGCCACCACTGGGGATGGTCGCGGCTCCGTGCCGGATCGCTGGTCGCGCTCTTCCTGGTGGTCGATCTCGCCTTCTTCGGCGCGAATCTCGTGAAGATCCTGCATGGCGGCTGGTTCCCCATGGTCCTGGCCATGGGCGTCTTCAGCATCATGACCACGTGGCGGAAGGGGGCGCGCTGGCGCTACGGCGAGCTCTCGAAGGTGCGCATCAAGTTCGAGGACTTCTTCACGAGCCTGAAGCTCCAGCCGCCGACGCGCGTGAAGGGCACCGCCGTCTTCATGACCCAGGATGCCGACGGCACGCCGATGGCGCTCCTCCACCAGCTCAAGCACAACCAGGTGCTGCACGAGCAGGTGGTGCTGCTCACGATCCTCACGTTGAACGAGCCCACCGTCGCCGAGGCGCACCGCGTGAAGGTGACCCAGCTCCACGCCGGATTCTGGCGCGTGATCGGCCGCTACGGCTTCATGGAGACGCCGAACGTTCCCGAGATCATGAAGCGCGCCGCCGCGCAGGGCCTCGCGACGTATCGCGGCCGCACGAGCTACTTCCTCGGCCGCGAGACCTTCATCCCGACGGGACGGTCGAACATGCCGCGCTGGCGCCGCGTCCTCTTCGCGTTCCTCGCGAAGAACGCGCGCTCGCCGACGGAATACTTCGGCATCCCCGCCAACGAAGTCGTCGAGCTGGGCGCGCAGATCGAAATCTGAAGAGCCTCGGAGCCCCTTGAGGACGGCACGGAGCGCGTGGTACCCGGCCGTGCCGTCGTGTCCGGGTCCGATCTCCTCGTTCTCGTCGTCGTCGTCTTCCTGACGAGCGCCGTCAGCGTCGTCACCGGCAGCACGTCGCTCATCACGGTCCCCGCCATGCTGGCGCTCGGCATCGACGCGCATACGGCCGTGGCGACGAACATGGCCGCGCTGACGTTCATGAGCGTCGGCGCCATGCTCCCGTCCGCCGGGCGTGGCGTCATCGTGCGTCAGCGCCTCCTGGCGGCCGTGCTCCTGACCGCCGCCGGATCGATCCTCGGGGCGCTCGCTCTGATCGCGCTGCCGGCGGATGACATCCAACGCGCGCTGGCCATCGTGATGCTCGGCGTCCTCGCCTTCGTCGCCTTCGATCCCAGCGCCAGAGACGCGGAGCGACGTGAACCCTCGGCCGCATCGGTGGCGATCGGTTATGCCGCGACGTTCCTGCTGGCGATCTATGGCGGGTTCTTCAGCGGTGGGTACGTCACCATGCTGACGGTCGCCTTCGTCGCGTGCTTGGGGATGACCTTTCTCCAGGCCGTCGCGACCACCAAGGTGCTCAACGTCGTCTCGTCGGGGATCGCGACCACCTTGTTTGCGTGGCGCGGCCTCGTCGACTGGCCGCTCGCTCTCGGGCTCGGCGTCGCGATGTTCGTGGGGGCCATCCTCGGAAGCCGGGCGGCGCTGCGGTTGAGTCCGATCTGGCTCCGTAGGATCTTCGTCGCCGTTGCCTTGGGGCTCGCGATGCGCCTTTTACTCTGAGATGCGAATGGAGACCGCGGCCCCGCTCGCGAACGGCGTCGATACCACGATCGGCCATACCCGTTGAGCCCGGCGGCCTCACCGAGGAGGTCGGCCGCGACGACCCCAGCGATCTTCTCCACGGAGAGGTGCGCGTCGATGCCATCGGCACATGATGCGTACCGGCGTGCTCGGCACGCCGCCATCGTCCTCGTGGCCTTGGCCGCCGGCGTCGGTCCCGGCATCGGTCGATCGGCGATCGCCGCCGACGCGCCCCCCACCGAAGTCTCGGTCTTCGCGGCCGCCTCGTTGACCGCGGCGTTCCGCGCCGTCGCGACCGCGTTCGAGGCGCAGCATCCGAGCACGAAGGTGCGCTTCAATTTCGCGGGCTCGCCGACGCTCGTGCAGCAGATCCGCGAGGGCGCACCCGCCGACGTCTTCGCGTCCGCCGACGAGGCCACCATGCAGAAGCTCGTCGAGGCGGGCGCGGTGTCCGGGACGCCGCGGATCTTCGCCGGCAACCTGCTCCAGATCGCGGTCGCGAAGGGGAACCCGCACCGGATCGCCCGGCTCGCCGACCTCGCGACGCCGGGTCTCGTGGTCGTGCTGTGTGGGGACACGGTGCCGTGCGGCCGCTACGGGCTCGAGGCGTTCGCCAAGGCGGGCGCCAAGGCGCCTGCCGGCAGCCGCGAGCCCGACGTGAGAGCGGTGCTCAACAAAGTCGCGCTCGGCGAGGCCGACGCCGGGCTCGTTTACGCCACCGACGTCCGCGCCGCCCGCGACAAGGTCGAGGGCATCGACATCCCGGTCGCCCACAACGCCGTCGCCCGCTATCCGATCGCCGCGCTGCGTGATGCCGCCCACGCGGACGCGGCGCGGGCTTTCCTCGCGTTCGTGCTATCCGATCCCGGGACGAAGATCCTGGGAGAGCACGGATTCCAGAGGCCCTGACATCCCGCCGCCGCGAGCGGCCGTCGCTCGTCGTCGTCCTGCTGGCGGCGGTGACGACCACCCTTTTCGTGCTGCCGCTCGTGGGGCTCGTGTGGCGCGCGCCCCTCGCCACGCTCTGGCAGGAGCTCACGGCCCCCGAGATCGTGAGTGCGCTCCGCCTCTCGCTCGTGTGCTCCCTCGCGGCGACGGTGCTCGCGGTCGTCTTCGGTCTGCCGCTCGCGTGGATCCAGGCGCGCACCACGTTTCCCGGCCAGAGCGTGCTGCGCGCGATCACGACGTTACCGATCGTGCTGCCGCCCGTCGTCGCCGGCGTCGCGCTCCTCGTCGTGTTCGGGCGGCGCGGCATGATCGGCCAGTGGCTCGACGCCTGGTTCGGCATCCGGCTGCCCTTCACGGTCGCGGGCGCGACGCTCGCCGAGACGTTCGTCGCGATGCCGTTCTTCGTACTGACGATGGAGGGCGCGCTCCGCTCGGTCGACCGGCGGCTCGAGGACGCCGCCCGGACGCTCGGCGCGTCGCGCCTCAAGGTGTTCTGGTTCGTGACGCTGCCCCTGATTCGTCCGTCCCTGCAGGCCGGCGCGATCCTCGCCTGGGCGCGCGCCCTCGGCGAGTTCGGTGCCACCATCACCTTCGCGGGCAACGTGAGCGGGCGCACGCAGACGTTGCCGCTCGCGGTGTATCTCGCGCTCGAAACGCGACCCGAGTCGGCGTTCGTGCTGAGCCTCGTGCTGCTCGTCGTGTCGCTCGCGGTACTGATCGGGCTTCGTCGGCGCTGGCTCGGGGGGCTCGCGTGAGCCTCGACGCCACCGTCGGCATCCGGTTCGATCGGCTCGCGATCGGCGTCGATCTTTCGGTCGCGAGCGGTGAGGTCGTGGCGCTCGTCGGTCCGAGCGGCGCGGGGAAGACGAGCGTGCTGCGCGCGATCGCGGGACTCCTGCCGCTCACGACGGGGCGGATCGTCGTCGACGGCACCGTCTTCGAGGACAGCACGACCGGCGAGTACGTTCCGCCCGAGCGCCGCACCCTCGGCGTCGTGTTCCAGGACGCGCTGCTCTTTCCCCACATGACCGTGCTCGACAACGTCGCGTCCGGCCTCCGCTTCACCGGCACCTCGTGGGTGATCGCGCGGACGCGCGCCCGCGAGTGGCTCGCCCGGATCGGCATCGACGAGCTCGCGGACGCCGTGCCCGCCGCCCTGTCCGGTGGCCAAGCGCAGCGCGTGGCGCTGACGCGTGCGCTCGCGACACGGCCGCGCGTGCTGCTGCTGGACGAGCCGCTCTCCGCGCTCGACGTCGCGACCCGGGCCGACGTGCGGCGCGAGCTCCGCCGCCACCTCGCGTCGTTCGACGGCATCCGCCTGCTCGTCACGCACGACCCGATCGACGCGCTCGCGCTCGCCGACCGGCTCGTCGTCCTCGAGCGCGGCCACGTCGTGCAATCCGGCTCGTCGCTCGAGGTCACCGCCGAGCCGCGCTCGCGCTACGTGGCCGACTTCGTCGGGGTGAACTGGCTCCGCGGCCGCGCCGACGGCGGCATCGTCGCGCTCGCCGCCGGCGGCACGCTCACCGTACCCGAGAGCGCGCCCGGCGAGGTGTTCGTCGTCATCCACCCGCGCGCCGTGGCACTGCACCGGCAGCGACCCGAGGGCAGCCCGCGGAACGTTCTCGCCGGCACCATCGTCGCCGCCGACGACGAGGGCACGCGCGTGCGCGTGCGCGTCGCGGTGCCCTTCCCGCTCGTCGCCGAAGTGACGCGCGCGGCGGCCGCGGAGCTCGAGGTGGATCGCGGCGGCGAGGTCTGGGTCACCGTGAAGGCCACCGAGATCGCCACGTACGGGGCCTAGCAGGCCGGCTAGAAGTCGTAGATGTGGTCGATCGTGACGCCGGGCTCGGCGGCGAGGCTCGGGAGCACTTCGTGGAGGCGCGGCACCGCGACCGTCAGCGTGACGCGCTTCTTGGTCCGGTCCGTGAGGATCGGCCACTCGACGAGGCGGGTGCCACGGGCGGCTCCGTCGTGCCACGCCGCCGGCACGACGACCTGCACGAGGATCGCGTCGTTGCCGGCGATCTCGACGAACCGCACGCCCTGGTCGGCGAGGCCGCTCACCACCTTCGTGAAGGGCTCGTAGCGCGGGAGCGCCACCAGCTCGTCGCCGGGCCCGAGGGCCTCGCGATGGGTGATGCGCTCGTCGGCGGCAACCGGCGACGTTCGCACCCACGCGTGGATCACGGCTGCCTCGGGGTCGTACGCACCGCCGCTCATCTTCGCGACCGCGGCACCCCACGCCGTCTTGAAGAGCAATTCGCCCGTCAGGGCCCCCCGGCGTTCCGCGCGGCGGAGCGCCGTCCCGTCGATCGGGCCGTCGAGGCCCCAGAGATCGCCGAGCCGCGCGCGGAACGGAAATTCGTACCACGGAGTCGCGTGCATGAAGGCGGCATAGTCGCCGGCGAGCGTCGTCGCGAAACGATCCTCGACCGTCGGGCCCTCGCGCCACCTCCCCGAGACCGTCAGCTCCGTCAGCCGGCCGACGGTGTTCTCATAGAGGCCCTTGAAGAAGTACTCGAGCGAGAAGCTCGGACCGATCACCGCGATCATCGCCTGGTAGCCCCAGTCGGCGGTGCGCCAGGTGGCGCCGAGCACGTGGCCGTAGAGGCGCCAGAACTGACCGATGCTCCGGAAGTACGGAAAGCCGCTCGGCGCCGCTTCGCGCAGAAACCCGGCGAGCTCGTCGGCGCTGTAGACGATGTACCACTCGGGGAGCGTCAGATACGTCTGCGACCCGCTCCGGAGGTAGCCTGGGCGCGACCGCAGGCTTGCGCGCACGGCCGCGTCGCCGGAGGACGGCATTCCGTCGAGCGTACGAGCCACCGCCGCCTCGTCCGCGGCGAGATCGGACCCCGCATCGGCGCACCCGCCGTCGGCCGGCGCGGCGGCAGGCGACGCCGCCGGGTCGTAGTACTTGTCCCAGAGCTTGTTCCGGAACCGGTACGCCGGATCGAGCCGACGCTTCAGCGCGAAAAGCTCCTCGGCACGCGGGTACGCGCGCCGAAACTGCTCGCGGGTCGCGTGCAGTTGGTACGGCAGATAGTAGGTGCCGCCGTTCGCGAGCGCCGCGTCGATGAGCTCGCGCGTCCATTCGCCGACCGCCTTCTGCGCCGCCGCCGACACGCCCTGCTTGTAGTAGATGACGAACGCGAAACTCTCCTCGCGCGCCCACGCCATCGTCGAGTCCGCGTCGGGCGAGGCGTGCCGGATCGAGACGTTGATCACGTTCGGCCGGTGGCGCCCGAAGATCGTCCGCATCCGCGCGGTGAACGCCTCGAAGTTGCCGACGGGGATGAAGTACTCCTCGAGGACGTACGTCGAGCGCGTGCGCGAGACGGGCTCGAGCTCGGAGACGTCGTAGCTCGCCTCGTAGTTCCGCCAGACGACCGGAGCGCCGCGGAGCCGCCACGGATCCAGGAAGCGGGCGCGCGACTCCTTGCCGTACGGGACCTCGGACATCCAGAGATACGCGAGGCGCTCGACCAGGTGGCTGCCGCCGGTCGGCACGAGACGATCCGGGATCGTGACGGGCCGGTCGGTCGCCGACCACGTGATCGCCATGACCTCGTCGTAGGCGGGCGGATAGATGTCGGCGTTGTGGAAGATGGCGGTCTTCGAATCGCGAATCTTCCCGTCGAAGAACTTCTTGTACTCGACGAGCGGCATGCGCCGGCTCTCGCGCGCCATCGGCTGGTTCGGGGCGAGGTCCAGCGTCGCCTCGACGATCACCCCGATCGCGCCGTAGCCGCCGATCGCGCCCCGGAAGACGTCGGCGTTCTCGGTCCGGCTCGCCTGCACGAGCGACCCGTCCGCGAGCACGACCGCGATCGAACGCACCGTGCCGACGAGCGACCCCTGCCCCACGTAGCGCCCGTGGCCGTTCACACTGAGCGAGCCGCCGACGGTGAAGTTGGCGTACGACTGCATGACCTTCACCGCGAGGTCGTGGCGGTCGATCGTCTCCTGGATCTTCCGCCAGGTGATGCCGGTCTGGACCGTGATGGTCCGGGCCTCGACGTCGAGGACGAGCACGTCGTCGAAGTCGCGCATGTCGAGGAAGAGGGCGTTCTCGGTCGCGATCTGGCCGCCCATGCTGTGGCGCGCGCCACCGACCGAGACCGGCCCTGTGGCCTCGCGAACGAGCCGCTGGATCTCCTCGACCGACGTCGGCTTCGCGATGCGCGCAACCGAGATCGGATTGATCTGGCTGACGTCGTTGACGGTCGCCGCGATCGCGACGGCCGCCCGTGCGAGCAGGGCGATCGCGAGGGCGGCGGCGACCGCGATCCGGCGCGTCCGGTTCGTCACGCGGTCTGCGTCTTGGTGAAGAGCAGCAAGCCGTTGCGGGTCGGGTCGCCCTTCTGGAAGCGCACCGTGTCGTCCGCACGGAAGCCGCGCGCCTCGACGTACGCCGTGAGATCGGCGAGCGAGCGGAAGTTGCGGATTTGGGCCTCGTTGTCTTTCCACGTGATGCCGACCCCGGCGTTGAACACGTCGTGCGCGAGCCCGACCATCGCGTCCATGCGCTCGCCGTCGACGTCGTGGTCGCGGACGACCAGCCGTCCGCCCGGTTTCAGCACCCGGTGGATCGCCCGCACGAACCCGTCGAGCCGGTCGGCCGGCGCGTGGTGGAAGCCGATGTAGTTGGTCACGAGCTCGAGACTGTCGGGCGCGATGTGCCCGCGGTCGAATTCCGAATAGCCCGTCATGTCGACGTACGTGCCGACCTTGCGGACCTGCCCGCGCTCGATGATGTCCTCGGCCGAGTAGATCGGCGCGACGTCGTTCACGACGTAGACGGGGCCGCGGACGTCGACGGACTTTCGGAGCCCGCTGAGGTAGCGGCCGGTCGTCCCGATCTCGGCGTAGCCGGTGATCCGGCGATCGTCACCGAGGAACGCGACCGTCTGCGCCGCCATCTCCGCCTTCTGCTTGCGCAGCGCCGGCAGCGCGTAGCGGAACGCCGCGAGCCGCGGGGTGACCTCGGGCAGCCGCTCGCTCAGATGACGATAGATCTCCCCGTCGGTGTCGTAGCGCGACGTGAGCACGTTGATGAGGCGGTGGAGCTCGTCGTCGGGATAGAGATGGAAGACGTTCTCCAGGAACGGCTTGAATGCCTCCCGGTCGGCCGGCGTCGTGTAGATGCGCTTGAAGTTCGACGGCGCGATGCCGGCGAACCCCGCCGTGCGCGCGGCAGCGAGCATCGCGGCGGTGGCGAGCAACTGCCGCAGCACGACGCGTCGAGGAACCAACTGATCGATCGATGTCACCTGCCTCACCTCGTCACGTAGCCGGAGCCGCGAAGCGGGTCGCAACATACTGCACGGAGTCGTCGCGCGACAGACGCACCGTGCCGGGACCGCTGCGGACGTACAAGCACCCGGCTGCATCGGTCTCGAGGTCTTTCCAGGTTAGATAGACCGGCTCGGGGCTTCGTTGGCACGTCACCACGCAGACGTTCTTGCCTTCCACGACCTGCATCCGCGGATCGATACACGTGCTCGCGCGATCGCCGAGGCCGTTGCGCACGACCTGGGAAAGATGCCGCATGAACTTGTCGTCGTTGTCGAGCTGATCGGGCTGGACTCCGACGATGGAACCGTCGTCGGCTACGCCGATGAGGAGGTCTCCGCCCTCGGTGTTCAGGAACGCCGCGATCGTCTTCAACACCGCGTGCGTCACGATTCGATCGTCTTTGCGTCCTTCCATGAGATTCCAGCGTAGAGTCGACTTGAATTCGAGCGTCTTGGACTCTCCGCGCTTGATGAGCTCTTCGGCTTGGCGATGGCCCCGCAGGTATTGGTCGAAGAGAAAGTTTTTGACTGCGGCGCCGAAAGCGGAGTCGTCGGTGATTCGCCTGTAGAGCTCGAAGTTCGAATCGACGATCTCCTGGATCACGTGCTCGACTTTGTGGTCGAAGGTCAGCCGCACGTTCTCGCGAGTGTTGACACGCGCCGCGGCGTCCAGCGCGGCGTCCTCATCGAGCTTCCCCATCATCTGGCCGAGCGTCGCGCGGTGCTCGGGACCGAGGTTGAGCCCGAACCGGTCGTTCAACTCTGCGATGATGCGGGAGAGGTTTTCGAGTTCCTCGGGAGGAGGCGTGAGTGTTCCCTTCGTGCCCGCCGGGTCGAGCACCCCAGGCTTGCGCTCGAGACCGATCCTGCCGCTGGCGGTCTCGCGAAGCTCATAGGACTCCAGGTCGATGATCGCCTGCACTTCTCGAGGCAACTCTTCGCGATCGGCGGGAATCCTCCGCCGGAGGTAGCGAGCGAAGACGTAGAGCTTCTCCAGGTCGGTGTCCGCGAAGGTCAGCACCTGGGACAGGAAGGCATAGAGCCGCACGTAGTCAGTGAGCTGGCCGCGGAAATCCTGCTGCTCGTCGACGGCCAGCCCGCGAAAGCGCGCTTCGACGGGCGCGAGCAACGCGTAAAGGCGATCCTGCTTAAGCTTGGCACCGAAATAGGCAGCCGCGAAACCGTCGACGTCCGCCTTGGTATAGACCGGGAAGCCGTCGAGGCGTGTCTGGATCTCGTACAGCAAATTTGGATCCGTCGCCTCGGAGAGCAGCGTCGTCTCGTAGTACGGCTCGTAGGCGGCCTTGATCGCATCGGCCTCGTTGGCGAAGTCGATCACCACGGTGCTCTTCTTGTCGGGCGGCATCGTGCGATTGAGACGCGACAGGGTCTGCACCGCGTTCACGCCGCCGAGCTTCTTGTCGACGTACATCGCCTGCAACAACGGCTGGTCGAATCCGGTCTGAAATTTGTTCGCGACGATCAGGAAGCGATACTCCGGCTGCTCGAACGTCTTGGCCGTCTGCCCCTCGGGGAAGCCATTCATGTTGGCTTCGGTGTAGGACTTTCCGCCGTCGGTCACGGTTCCGGAGAAGGCCACCAGCGCTTTGAACGCATACCCATGCTTTGCCAGGTATTCGTCGACCGCGCGCTTGTACCGCACGGCATGGAGCCGTGATCGCGTCACGATCATTGCCTTGGCTCGCCCGCCGATCTCGCCTTGCACCTTGGTCGCGAAGTGCTCGACGCACACTTTCACCTTGTCGCCGATGGCATGCGGCGACAGGTCGACGAAGGCCTTCAGCAAATAAGCCGCCTTCTTCTTGTCGTAGCGCGGGTCATCCTCGATCTTCTTCAGGAGCCGCCAGTAGGCCTTGTACGTGGTGTAGTTGGCGAGAACGTCGAGGATGAACCCCTCCTCGATGGCTTGCCGCATGCTGTAGAGGTGAAACGGCTCGAACTTCCCGTCGGCGCGCCGCGTCCCGAACAGTTCGAGCGTCTTGGCCTTGGGAGTCGCCGTGAACGCGAAGGTCGAAAGATTCGACAGTCGCCCCCGCCGTTCCATCTCGGCGAGCACGACGCTCTCGATCTCTTCCTCCGGCGTCTTCGCCTCGGCTTCCTCGGCCTCCGCTTCCTCCAGCGATCGAACCGCCAGGACAGCCTTCAGGCTCTTCGTGCTCTCCCCGGATTGCGACGAATGCGCTTCGTCGACGATCAAGGCGAACCGCTTGCCCGGCAACTCTCCGATCTCTTTCGCGACGACAGGAAACTTCTGAAGCGTCGTCACGATGATCGTCTTGCCGGACTCCAGCGCCTCTTTGAGCTGTCGCGAGGTGGCGTCGATGTTCTCGACGACCCCAAGTGTCTGCTCGAACTGCCGCATCGTGGTCTGGAGCTGGCGATCGAGCACGCGCCGGTCGGTCACCACCACGATCGAGTCGAAGACACGCCGATCGTCCGCGTCATGCAGCGTCGCCAATTGATGCGCGAGCCAGGCGATCGTGAAGCTCTTGCCGCTGCCAGCCGAGTGCTGGATCAAGTACCGTTCCCCGGCACCGTGCGTCCGCGCGTGTGCGACGAGGCGCCGAACGCATTCGAGCTGCTGATAGCGCGGGAAGATCATGAACGGCTTGCCGGTCTTCCTACCCTTCTCGTCTTCCGGCTCGACCTCCTGGACGAATTGCCGCACGAGATCGAGGACGCTGTCGCGCGCCCAGATCTCTTCCCAGAGATAGCTGGTGGCGTAGCCGCTGCGGGTCGGCGGCACGGGAGGGTTGCCGGCGCCCCCGAACTTTCCGCGATTGAAAGGCAGAAAGCGCGTCTTCCGGCCTGCCAGCTCGGACGTCACGTAAACCAGGTCGGGATCGACCGCGAAGTGCGCCAGGCACCGCCCGTACTCCAGCAGCGGATCGCGCGGATCTCGGTCGGTCATGTACTGCCGAACCGCGTCCTTCACGTCCTGCGCGTTCAGGGGATTCTTGACCTCCGCCGTGAAGATCGGAATTCCGTTCAGAAACAGCGCGAGGTCGAGACTCTTCTCGTGGCTCGGGCTGTAGCGAAGCTGTCGCACGACCGAGAAGATGTTGGCAGCGTGGAGACGACGCGTTTCCTCATTGAGCCCGCTCGCCGGCCGGAAGTACGCCAGCCGAAACTTACAACCCGAGTCTTTGATCCCCGTCCGCAACACGTCGAGCGCCCCGCGCCGCGCGATCTCAGCAGCAACCCGCTTCAGGAACTGCTCGCGCACCGCCGTCTTGCCGTAGTGCTGCTCGAGGCGCTCCCACTCCTTCAGCTGCGTCGCGAGAACGAAGTCGACGACGTCGCGGGAAAGCAGGCAGAGCGTGCGGTCGAAGTCCTCGGGGCGCCGCTTACGGTAGCCGCCGGGAGGGGCGTCGCCGTAGGACGGTGGCGTTTCGCGAACCAACGACGGATAGCCGGGACAGGCGTCAGGCCCGTCCTGGAGCAAGGTGCACTCGATAGCCTCTTCTAGGGCGCGCTCGGAGATCTCGACGTTCACAACGGCTCCATGCCTTCGTTGAGGGCCGTAAGGTACTGGTCGTAGGCGAAGACCCGATTCCGGCGGCGGCCCGTGATCTCACGCACGATCTCAAGCCGCTGCAGCGTCTCGAGCGCACGAATCACCGTCGGAACGGCGAGCTTCGTTTCCTGCGCCAGACGCTGAATCGTCGACAGCGGCCGTTGGCGAAATCGGGCGTGGACCATCGCGGCCGATCCTCCACCGCGAGGAATCGCGTGGATCATCTCGAGGTCTTCGTCAAAGCATCGAGTGAGCCGGCGGCTCGTCTCCACGGCCGACCCGGCCGTCTCGATGACGGCATCGGCGAAGAATTCGAGCCATCCCGTCCAGTCTCCGGACTCACGCACGGCACCGAGGAGGCGGTAGTACTCCCGACGATGCCGCTTGAAATAGAGACTCAGGTAAAGCAACGGCTCCCGCAGGACGCCCTCGCTGATGAGCAGAAGCGTGATCAAGATACGCCCCACCCTGCCGTTGCCGTCCAGAAAGGGATGGATGGTCTCGAATTGGACGTGCGCGAGCGCCGCCTTGATCAAGGTCGGGGCACGCTCCGGCCGATCATGGAGAAAGCGTTCGAGATCGGTCATGAGCCCCTGAACACGATCCGCAGGCGGCGGCACGAAGACAGCGTTGCCAGGCCGCGTGCCGCCGATCCAATTCTGCGAGCGTCGGAACTGCCCAGGCTGCTTCGTCGCTCCTCTCCCGCCCTTCAACAGAATCTCGTGGATCTCACGCAGCAACCGATTCGAAAGCGGAAACCCGCCACGCAACCTAGTGATGCCGTGCTCGAACGCCGCCACGCACCGCGACACCTCGGCAACGTCGTCGAGCGGCACTCCCGGCGCTTCATCGATCTCCGCCAGGAGGAGATCGGAAAGAGAGGACTGAGTCCCCTCGATCTGCGAGGACAGCACCGCCTCCTTACGGACATAGGTGTAAAGAAAAAGATCGGGGTCGGGCAGCAGCGCCGACACCCCGTCGAGCCGCCCCAGCGCCAGAAGAGCCTCGTCCAGCCGCTGACGAAGCCCCCCGTCGATGACGATCGGCGGTGAAGGCGGCAGCGCCGAAGGCACGAACGCCCGAGCCCGCTCGTCCCCGACGGTCGAGATCGTCACATAGGAGCCCATCGGACTTCGGGCCCGACCCGCTTTGGTAAAGCCCACGTTAATTAGCCCAGCCGCTATTCACGGCAAGCGACTTATCCGTTAATTACCGCGCCGGTCAAGCCCAGTTCGGCCAAAAGCCAGCCGTTCAAGCCGCTTCCTCTCGAACATCGATCTTGCCCGTCACGGCGGCGCTGATGAGCGCGGAGCGCAGCTCTTTCAGCCGCTCGATTGCAGCCCTCACCTTGGCGAGAAGCGCCTGGATCTTAGCCGTCTCGTGGTCGAGAAAGGCGGCAATGACACGCTGCTCCGTAGCAGGAGGTACAGCGACCCATTGCTCCTTGATGTTCTCAGCATGGACATTCTGGTTTGCGCCACCGTGAAGAGAACTGATGAGGCTCTCCCGGAAAGCGCGCGAGGCGAAGGCATACTTGAGGAATTCGCTAGCTACTCTCTTGAACCTGAAACGGATGAGGTATGAGGCGAACACAGCGCGTTCGGGCTGGCGAACGACGCCGAAACGCCCGATCGTCCCGCTTCTTGCGAACAGGAAATCTCCCTCCTTCAGACTGAAGGCACGTTCAGCAGCATCTGCGATCCTGACGAACGGCATGTTGGCAAACGACACAACTGCATGGTCGTCAATGTCAGTGATTCGCGCCAGCTTTACGCCGTCATCAAGATAGGGATCCTCCGTGTAGAAGCCCTGCTTGTGCTCGGCGGTAATCGTTTTAATCCGAACGATCTCCCAGTGCGCGGGGATCCGCCCGAGCCACTCGACGCCGGAATCCTTTATGGGGACGTTCCGGTCGAGGCCGTTGGTGACGGCGCGGGTGATGAGCGCGGTGCGCTGCTCCTGAAGCAGCTCGATCAGCCGCTCCTTCTTCGTCACCAGCGCATCGATCCTTGCCGTCTCTCGATCGAGGAACAAGGCAATCGCATCCTGTTCATCGGACGTGGGAACGACCAGCGGACACCCCGCCAAGGTCTCCCGGTTGACCTTGGGCATCGCAACCCTCATGGACTCGTCGACCATCAGCCTGACAAAAGGCCGCGAGAGGACGAAATAAAGGAGGAATCGCGCTCTTACGCCCCGGGAAACGATCTTGATTGGATACATGTCGGCACTGCAGAGCCACTCGCCCTCCGCAATGCATGCCTTGTTCAGAGCAGGGCGAATCTTCGAGTAGATCAAGTCACCCCGTTCCACGAGATATTTCCCGCTCACGGCACCCTGTTCGTTCGCCGTCTCAAGGTAGAGGATCCTACCCGTTCCCGACTCGATATGATTCGGCGCGATCAGAATCCGCTCACGGTAGAGATCATCCCCTGGAGGAACCTGCCCCTCCGTCACGCGACAGCAATAGCGCCATCGCTCGACTTCCCAACCCGCCGGAATCTCCCCGAGCCACTCGACGCCAGAGTTTTTGTATGCGGGATAGGGCTTGAACCGTCGCAGACCCTCACCGAGTTCACTCGGCTGAATCTCAGCCATGAGAAACCCTTCCGGCTTCGCCAGTCGAGAACACAGCCATGTACTCAACGTGGCCGTTGGAGACCCGATCGGGGCGTCGATACTGACGCATCCGCTCCTTTCCATAATCGCGTTCGGCCAGGAACGCGTTGTGCTCGCGGCACATCACGCAGACGTTGTCGGGGCTGTGCGCTCCTCCGTGCCCGAACGGCTCACGGTGATGGAGCTCGAGGTTTCTGCGCTCGGTACAGCGTGCACCGCTCTGACCGACGAACGTGCACTGGTTGCCGTCGCGTTGTCGGACGATCCGTCGAACGGCCGCCGGGATGTAGCGTGATGACGGCGTCGTGTCGGATCGATCGAGGCTCTTTCGCGGGGACCTGGTCGATCCGAAGCGTTTGGACTCGATCCGCTCCAACTTCTCCGTGACCGCCGCGTCGATGACCGTCGCCAGATCGTCACGCGTGAGAGCCTGGAGGCGCTCGAGCTTGTCGTGGAGCTCAGCGCTCGCGGTGAACTGCACTTTGTAACGGGTCGACGCCAGGGGCAGCATGACTGCCGCGACAGGACTGGTGAGTTTCGCAGGGCGACATGGGACGCGGGCCGCGAGCTCTGACTTGGAAATCGGCGAGATGGGCAGCGCGGGAATGTCTTGCACGATCGCAACTCGGTCCGGACCGAGTTGGCTATCCACAGCGGGCGTCGGAAGCTTCCGCACCACCGTCGGGACATCGGGCTTGGGAGCGATCTCGGCGATAAGCTTCTCGATCTCGCTCTTGGTCTTGTGCGTCGCCCGGACGAGAAGCCCTTCCGCGTTGTCGTCGGTCAGATGCGGGACGAGCTTGCTGATGCCGCTCAGGTGGAGACGACCGTCCCCCAGCATGTCCAAGAGAATTGGATATCGCCGCGATGCGCGGGCGACCGCGATCCTCGCGTAGGCCTCATGCTCCGAGAGATGCAGCACCTCGGTGCAGTAAGTGAACATCGATCCTGCCTCGCGGGCATAGAGCCTACGCGCGTCGACCTCGGCGATGTGCGCGACGAGAACTGACTCGACGCGCCGCGACTGCCCCAGCAGATCGGAGAGGCGGCGGAGGAGCTCGTCGTCAGGAATGGCCTTTAGCTCGTGCACGTTGGTCATGGCGCCTGCATACCATGCGGTTTTTCGGCCTCCGGAAATCAGGCATGCGCGCCGCAAATCGAGCGAGACGAGTTTCGAGACTCCGTGCCGACGAAATCGTTCGGAGTGAGGATTCGCATGCGTCCTGGGGCGCTTTCACGACGCAACGCGGATTGCCGTTCGAGACGCCGCTGGAAACCTGTCAAGGGAAAATTGCACGCGGCCCAAGAAACTTGCTCGCCCATGGGACACGATCATGAACCCGACGAACCGGTGACCTCTCGCAGCATCCGCACGATGTCGGTTTCGATGGCGCGAATGTCGGCCTCGATGTCTTCCAACGGACGGGGTGGCGTGTAGCGATAGAAGTACCGGTTGAAGTTGATCTCGTAGCCGACCATGCCGACCTCGCCGTCCCTGGGGTCGCGTTTGGTTGTGTCGATCCAGGCGTCAGGGACATGAGGTCTGACCTCACGATCGAAGAAGGCATCGACGCTCTCGGAAAGTGGCACGCTTTCGGTGTCGCGGAGATCGGGATCGGGCTCGGGGTGGCCGTCCTTGTCGAGACACACGGCGGCGGTCTCGTCGCGCTCGGAGCAGACCGCGAGAACCGCCTTCCGCGCCGGCGCAGGTAGTTTCAGGTCGGCCTTCTTGGCAGCCGCGTCGAGCACTCGTTCGAAGGCGTCGCGCTCCTTGATCGGGGTCGTTGGAAGCTCGCGGAGCACGCCGCGGATGGCGTCCTGCATCGCCCGCCCCTCCGCCTGCTCCTTGGCGCCCGCGGCACCCTTCTTCTTAGACTGCGCAAGGCCTTGGAACCCCTTCTCCTCGTCGAGCCGCGCGATCCGCTCCGGCGAGACTTGAAACGCGAGGCGAAGCGGCCGTTCGACGGTGATCTTGCGAAAGCCGAAATGCCTCGTCGGGAAGACCCGGCTGACCACGACATCACCGCGCGTGGCCCCATCCTCGAACGCGGCCAAGAGCTTCACGATCTCCTCCGCCCGCTCGAATGGAATCTCCCGGCGCTTGTCGCCGAGGCTCTTCCGCATCGGCACCCAGAACGTCGTCGCGTCGATGAGCTGAACCTTTCCGCGGCGAACAGGCGCCTTGCGATTGGTCAGCACCCACACGTAGGTCGCGATGCCGGTGTTGTAAAAAAGCTGTTCGGGCAGCGCGATCAAAGCCTCAAGGAGATCATTCTCGAGGACGTAGCGGCGGATCTCGCTCTCACCGCTACCGGCATCGCCGGTGAAGAGTGGCGAGCCATTCATGATGATCGCGAGGCGCGAGCCGCCGTCCTTTTGCTCCTTGGCGTGCGCGAGCATGTGGAGCAGGAAGAGGAGTTGGCCGTCACTGATGCGGGGGAGGCCAGGCCCAAAGCGACCTCCAGCCCCACGTGCGTGCTCGTCGTCGACGGCGTCTTCGTCACGCTTCCAATCCTTGCCGTAGGGGGGATTGGCGATCACGTAGTCGAACGTATGGCCGCGATGCCGGGCGTTGCCGAGCGTGGTTCCGAAGAGCAGGTTGTCGGCGTCGCGGCCCTTGGGTTCCTTCATGAAGAGGTCGGACTTGGCGATCGCCCAGGTTTCGGGATTCACTTCCTGGCCGAAGAGATGGATCTCCGCCGTGGGATTGATCGCCGGGCGTAGAAGGTCGCCGTTCTTCCGAACGCCGACCGTGATGTGCTCTTTGGCGATCATCAGCATTCCGCCCGAGCCGCAACACGGGTCGTAGACCGTCCGGACGACACCCTCGCCGCGCATCCGCGCTTCGTCACCGGCCAACATGAGATCGACCATCAGGTGCACGACGTCGCGCGGGGTGAAGTGCTCGCCGGGGTTCTCATTGAGCGCTTCGTTGAACTTCCGGATGAGCTCTTCGAAGATCGTGCCCATCGTCGCGTTGTCGACCGTATTCGGATGCAGATCGACGCTCTTGAAGCGCTCGAAGACCAAGAAGAGAAGCCCGGCGTCGTCGAGCTTCGTGATCGTGTTGTCGAAGTCGAAGCGTTCGATGACCTCGCGCATGTTGGGGCTGAAGCCGGCGATGTAATTTCGGAGGTTCGCGGCAAGATGCGGCGCGTCCTCGGCGAGCTTGGCGAAGTCGTACCGAGAGGTGTTGTAGAACGCGAAGCCCGAAGCGCGGCGAAGCTGTGGGTCGAGGTTCTCCAGCTTCTTGCCGCGCAGCTCAGCCTGCTTGGCGAGTACTTTCTCCTTGGTCCCGGCGAGCACGCAATCGAGGCGCCGCAAGACCGTCAGCGGCAGGATGACGTCCTGGTACTTGCCGCGCTTGAAGGTATCCCGGATCAGGTCCGCGACACCCCACAGGAAACTGACGATCTCGCCGTGGTTCACGCGCTACTTCGCGGCACGTTTCGCGGCGATCGCGTCCTGAAGCTTCCGGTCCTTCTCGGCGACGCCCTTCGCGAGCGACACCTTGTGCGCGTCGAGCTTGGCAGCAAGCGCGTCGTCCGCCAAGGCCAGAATCTGCACGGCGAGGATCGCGGCGTTGTCGGCGCCGGCCTTGCCGATCGCGAGCGTGCCGACGGGGATGCCGGCCGGCATCTGCACCGTCGCGAGCAGCGCGTCGAGCCCGCCGAGCCCGGAAGCGTCGAGCGGCACCCCGAGCACGGGCAACGTCGTCTGTGCCGAGACGGCACCCGCGAGGTGCGCCGCGACGCCGGCTGCGCAGATGAAGACCTCGAGGCCGCGCTTCTTGGCGTCACGCGCGAAGCGTCCCGTTTCCTCGGGCGAACGGTGCGCCGAGAGGACGTGCGCTTCGTGCTCGACCCCGAAGCTCGTGAGCCGCTCCGACGCCGTGGACATCACGCCCCAGTCGCTGTCGCTACCCATGAGGATCGCGACGCGCGGTCCCTTGCCGGCCTTCTGCTTCGACTTCTTTCCCATCTCGAATCCTCCTCGTCGCGCGGCTCAGAGCGCGCGGTGTCCGATGTCTGTCCGATAGTGCATGCCGCGGAACCGGATCGCGCCCACGGCGGCGTACGCGTTCGCGACGGCCTGTCGCAAGTCGTCGCCGAGCGCACACGCCGCCAAGACGCGGCCGCCGCTCGTCACGACGTCGCCGCCACGGCGCGCCGTGCCGGCATGGAAGACGACCCGTTCGGTCGCACCCCGCGTGCTCGCGAGGCCGGTGATGACGTCGCCCTTCGCCGGATCGCCGGGATAGTGCTCGGCCGCGAGCACGACGCCCGCGCACGGCCGCGGATCCCAGTCGAGCCGGACGCCGGCGAGCTCGCCCGCGAGCGTCGCCTCGACGAGATCGATCAGATCGGAGCGCAGGCGCATCATCAGCACCTGACACTCGGGGTCGCCGAAGCGGACGTTGAACTCGAGCGTCTTCGGCCGGCCGTTCGCTATCATGAGCCCGGCGTAGAGCACGCCGCGATAGACGATGCCCTCGGCGGCGAGCCCGGCGACGACCGGATGCATGATCGTTGCCATCACCTCGGCTTCGAGCGCCGGGGTCAGGATGGGTGCGGGCGAGTACGCGCCCATGCCACCGGTGTTGAGCCCGGTGTCACCGTCGCCGACCCGCTTGTGGTCCTGCGACGACGCGAGCGGCACGACGGTCTTCCCGTCGGTGAGCGCCATGAACGACAGCTCTTCGCCGGGCAGGAACTCCTCGATCACGACCTGCGCGCCGGCGGCGCCGAAAGCACGGCGCACCATGATCTCGTCGATGCCGGCGCGCGCGGTCGCGAGATCGTCGCAGACGAGCACGCCCTTCCCGGCCGCGAGCCCGTCGGCCTTCAGCACGACCGGCGCGCCGACCTCGTCGAGGTGCCGGAGCGCCGCCGCGGCGTCGTCGAACGTGCGATGACGGGCGGTCGGCACACCGAGGCGGGCGAGCAGCGCCTTCATGAACGCTTTGCTGCCCTCGAGCTCGGCACCGCGCTTGGTCGGACCGAAGATGCGGAGCCCCTCCGCCTCGAACGCGTCGACGATGCCGGCGGTGAGCGGCAGCTCGGGGCCGACGATCGTGAGGTCGACGGCCAAGCGGCGCGCGAGTGCCAGCAATCCCGGAACATCGTCGGCCGCGACCGCGTGGTTCTCGGCGAGCTCGGCCGTGCCGGCGTTGCCCGGCGCGCAGAAGAGCTCCGGCCGGCGCGCGCTCTGCGCCAGCTTCCAGAGGAGCGCGTGCTCGCGCCCGCCGCCGCCGATCACCAACACCCGCATCAGGTCGGCTCCTAGTGCCGGAAGTGCCGCTGACCCGTGAGGATCATGGTGATGTCGTGCTCGTTGGCGGCCGCCACGACCTCGGCGTCGCGGACGCTGCCGCCCGGCTGGATCACGGCGCGGACACCCGCCGCGGCGAGCACGTCGAGGCCGTCCCGGAACGGAAAGAACGCGTCCGAGGCCGCGACGGTGTCGACGGTCGCGAGCCCGGCCTGGCCGGCACGCATGATCGCGAGGCGGGCCGAGTCGACGCGACTCATCTGACCGGCGCCCACGCCGATCACCTGGTTGCGGCTCGTGACGACGATGGCGTTCGATTTGACGTGCTTGCAGACACGCCACGCGAAATCGAGCGCGGCGAGATCGTCGGCCGACGGCGCGCGAACGGTCGCGACCTCGCACTTCGTGACGTCGACCTCGGCGAGATCGCGGTCCTGCACGAGAAAACCCCCGACGACCCGCTTCACGTCGCGGCTCCGTCCGGCCGGGCCGCGCCACGCCTCGCGCGCGGCGTCGAAGAGATCGACCTCTTCGTCCATGTCGAGCGAGAGGAGCCGCACGTTCGCGAGCTTCTTCGAGGAGCCGAACACCTCGAGCGCAGCCGGCGACACGCGTGGCGCGATCACCACCTCGAGGAAGAGATCCTGCATCGCTTCCGCGGTCGCCTTGTCGAGGATGCGGTTGACGGCGACGATGCCGCCGAAGATCGACACGGGGTCGGAGGCGCGCGCCTTGGTGAACGCGTCGACGAGCTCGGGCGCGATCGCCACGCCGCACGGGTTCATGTGCTTGATCGCGACCGCCGCCGGCACCCGGAATTCCTTCACGAGCTCGAGCGCCGCGTTGGCGTCGACGAGGTTGTTGAACGAGAGCTCCTTCCCCTGGAGTTGGCGCGCGCTCGTGACCGACGGCTCGTCGAGCGCGGTCGCGTCGCGATAGAAAGCCGCCTTCTGGTGCGGGTTCTCGCCGTAGCGCAGATCCTGCACCTTCACGCCCACGAGGCGCGCGGTCGGGCCGAAGCCGCGGTCGTGCTCGACGGCGGCGAGGTAGTCGGCGATGGCGCCGTCGTAGCGAGCGGTGAGCGCGAACGCCTTCAGCGCGAGCCGACGATTGGTCGCCGCCGACACCGCGCCGTCGCGCTCGAGCTCGGCGATCACGCCGTCGTAATCCTCGGGGTCGGTGAGCACGGTGACGTCGGCGTGGTTCTTCGCCGCCGAGCGCACCATCGACGGACCGCCGATGTCGATGTTCTCGATCGCCTCCGCGAACTTCGTCTTCGGTCGCGCGACGACCTGCTCGAACGGGTAGAGGTTCACGACCACCATGTCGATCGGGCCGATGCCGTGCCGCTCCATCTGCTCGCGATGGCTCGCCTCGCCGCGGATGCCGAGGATGCCGCCGTGGATCTTCGGATGCAGCGTCTTCACGCGGCCGTCGAGGATCTCGGGCTGTCCGGTGTAGTCGCTGACGGCAGTGACGGGGACGCCCCAGTCGGCGAGCGCCTTCGCGGTGCCGCCCGTCGAGAGGATCTCGACGCCGGCCTTGGTGAGCGCACGCGCCAGTTGCTCCAGACCCGTCTTGTCGCTGACGCTCACGAGGGCACGACCGATCCGTGGCATGCGTCTCTCCTATTCCGCGGCGACGCGCGGCACGCGCGCGCCGACGCGAGTCAGCAGCTCGTAAGGAATGGTGTCGGCGAGCGCCGCGACCTCTTCCACCGGAAGGTCGCGGCCCCAGAGCTCGACCTCGTCGCCGATCGCCACGCCTGGCACGTCGGTGACGTCGATCATGATCTGATCCATGCAGACGCGGCCCGCGATCGGCACGCGGCCGCCGCGGAGGCTCACCTGCGCGCGGTTCGAGAGCGCACGCGGGTACCCGTCGGCGTAACCGACGGGCAGCGTCGCGATCACGCTCGGGCGCGCGGCGACGAACGTCGCGCCGTAGCCGACGGTTTCACCGACCGCGATCTGGCGGAGCGCGATGATGCGGGTGACGAACCGCATGACCGGCCGCAGGCGCGCGCGATCACGCAGCGCCGGCGAGGGGTGGATGCCGTAGAGCGCGAGCCCGGGCCGCACGAGGTCGAAGTGCGCGGCCGGCGCGACCAGGGTCGCGGCGCTGTTGGCGGCGTGCACGAACTTCGGCCGGAGGCGCGCCGCCCCGAGCTCGCGCACGAGGGCGTCGAAGCGGGCGAGCTGGCGGGACGTCTCCGCGCCTTCGACGCTCTCCGCGTTGCAAAAGTGGGTGAGTAATCCCTCGACCGTCACGCCGTCGATGTCACCGAGCGTCCGGAGGAGCGCCGCCGCGTCGGCAGGTGCGACCCCGAGGCGGCTCATCCCGGTATCGACCTTCACGTGGAGCGAAACCACGCGACCGGCGGCGCGGGCGACGGCCGCGACCCCGCGGGCGGTTTCCACCTCCCACACCACGGGTGCGAGCCGCGACTCCACGACGGTCGTGTAGTCCGCCCGATACACGCCGCCGAGCACCACGATCGTCCCTTGCACGCCTGACGCGCGCAGATCTCTACCTTCGGCCGCCGTCGCCACCGCGAAGCGTTCCGCTCCGGCGTCGCGCAGGTAGCGGCCGACCAGCGTCAGCCCGTGCCCGTAGGCGTCGGACTTCACCACCGGCAGCACGCCGGCTGGCCCGGCGATGCGCCCGAGCTCGGAAAAATTTTCGGCGAGCGCCTGCCCGTCGATCTCGGCGACGGTCGGCCTCGCCTGCGGCTCGGATTCCATCTGCAGTGTCGTCGCGACGTCCGGGAAGTAGAGAGCGGACCTCGTAGCCCAGGGTGCCAGGGTTGTAAAGTTCCACACTACGTCAGGAGTGCGAAGCAGATACAGCACCTCCCGCGGGTCGAGGGTCAGCTCGGTTCGGGCGACATAGCGGCGAGAGCCGAGGCATCCGACGAGGAGCCGGCCCGATGAGCGAGCCCGCTGTTTGACCGAGCTGGGATGGGAGGGCGGACGGTGGGTGCGAGGGAGTTCGGGCGAGCCGGGCCGGCGACGAAGACGGATCGGCTTCGCCGCGTGTCGCCCGAACCGAGCTGACCCTCGACCCGCGCGCCAAGCAGGATTTTGCGCGCCGCGCTCCGCCGTGGCACGCTCGAACGATGCAGCTGACCGTGAACGGCGAGCCGTACGACCTCGCGACGACACCGACGGTCGCCTCCCTGCTCGCGGCGCTCGGCGTCGTCGCCGGACGCGTCGCCGTCGAGGTCAACGAGGACGTCGTCCCGCGCGGAACCTGGGACACGCATCCGCTCGCTGCGGGCGACCGCATCGAGATCGTCCAGTTCGTCGGCGGCGGCTGATCCGCTGAACCCGCGTCGCAAAAGGAGCACCACCGTGCACGATCCCTTCGTTCTCGCCGGCAAGACCTACACCTCGCGTCTCATCGTCGGCACCGGCAAGTATCGCGATTTCGAGGAGACCAAGCAGGCGGTCCAGATCTCGGGCGCCGAGATCGTCACCGTCGCGGTCCGGCGCGTGAACATCACCGATCCGAACGCGCCGAACCTGCTCGATTTCCTCGACCCGAAGCGCTTCACGATCCTGCCGAACACCGCGGGCTGTTACACGGCGGAGGACGCCGTGCGCACGTGCCGCCTCGCGCGCGACGCCGGCGTCGGCAATCTCGTGAAGCTCGAAGTGATCGGCGACGAGCGGACGCTCTTCCCCGACGTGCCGGCGACGCTCGAGGCCGCGAAGAAGCTGATCGCCGACGGCTTCCAGGTGCTGCCCTACGTCACCGACGACCCCGTCACCTGCAAGCGTCTCGAGGAGATGGGCTGCGCCGCCGTCATGCCGCTCGCCGCGCCGATCGGCTCCGGGCTCGGCATCCGCAATCCCTACAACCTCCGCATCATCCTCGAGCACGCGAAGGTTCCCGTGATCGTCGACGCCGGCGTCGGCACCGCCTCGGACGCGGCAGCCGCGCTCGAGCTCGGCTGCGACGCCGTCCTCATGAACACCGCGATCGCGGGCGCGACCGATCCGCTGCTCATGGCCGAGGCCATGCGGCTCGGCGTCGAGGCGGGCCGCAAGGCCTTCAGGGCCGGACGGATCGCCCGGAAGCTCTACGCCACGGCATCGAGCCCGCTTTCCGGCCTGATCGAATGAGCGCCGCCGCGGCGCCGAGCTCACCGCGCGTCCGAGCGCGCGCATGAGGCGTAGCGCGCGCATGAGCGCGCGCGCCAGGTCGCGCATGTGCACGCGCATCAGGTCGCGCATGTGCGCGCGTATCAGATAGATGCGCGCGCCGCGCCTGATGCTGATCGTCGACGTCGCCGACGCGACGGAGCGCGCGGCCGTCGTCGCCGCCGCGCTCGCCGGCGGCGTCGACGCCGTCCAGCTCCGCGACAAGCGCGCCGACGGTGGCGCACTCCTCGCCGCGGCGCGGACGCTCCGCGACGCAACGCGCCGGTGCGGCGCGGCACTGCTGGTGAACGACCGCATCGACGTGGCGCTCGCCGCCGACGCCGACGGCGTGCACCTCCCTGCGGCGTCGTTCCCGATCGCGGTCGCGCGCCGCCTACTCGGGCTCGCCGCCTGGATCGGTCGCTCCACCCACGCGCCAGACGAAGCCGCGAGGGCGGCCGCCGACGGCGCCGACTACGTCGTGCTCGGCCCGGTCTACGCGACGCCGTCCAAGGCCGCGTACGGCGCCCCACTCGGCATCGCCGCACTCGGCGCGGCACGCGTGCCCTGCCCCGTCGTCGCGATCGGCGGCATCGGGCCGGAGACGGTCGCTCCGCTTCGCGCCGCGGGCGCGCACGGCGTCGCGGTCATCCGGAGCGTGCTCGACGCACCCGATCCCGCCGCGGCCGCACGCGCGCTCCGCGCGGCCTTCGACGCGC